>Ga0189278_10027_pt1 | contig 289625 bp, 257 predicted proteins | sample N26A9minimetaG_FD_130326 | JGI IMG/M metagenome (GOLD analysis project Ga0189278, IMG submission 130326) | Marine microbial communities from the Costa Rica Dome - N26 A9 mini metaG | ecosystem: Environmental > Aquatic > Marine > Oceanic > Photic zone | place: Costa Rica: the Eastern Pacific... | reverse complement strand
ATCGGTCAAACTTCCTAAACCATTGTGGGTCCATAGGATACCTCCGCTATTAGTTACTGAAGCATCAGTTACAGTAAAGGCTGCATTCGCACAGGTCTCATCATCAGCTCCGGCATCGGCTGTTGGTGATCCGGTAATGGATAAATCCATATCATCAAAAGCATCGGTACATGGAGCATTACCTGCTACAGTTAATGTAAAAGTAACTGTATTACCCTCATCAGCCGCATCAGGAGTGTATGTTGGAGTCAAGGTAGTTTCATCAGCTATTACTCCAGCTCCATTATGAGTCCATAATAAACCAGAAAAATTTGAGGCTGAAGCGCCAGTTGCTTGGGAAGCGAAGTCAAATATATCTGTTATACAAGCTTCCTCATCACTACCGGCATTGGCTGTAGGTAGTGGATTCACAGTAACATTAAGAGTATTATTCATAAAAACTGCCGTACATAGACCAAGCTCTGCTCTGACTGTTATATCATCACCACTTGTGTACCCAAATGTATCAGGAATAGTTATGCTCACAGGATCGCCAATATTAGGAGCTCCCGGCCCATTTGCTGTTAAGCCTGAAGGAGTATTATTAACATAAACCTCATAGACCACATTTTCCTCTGACTGATCAACTGTGACTACAATATCATCACCTTCGCAAACAGGATTTACATTAGCAGAGATAGTAAATGCACTTGGAGATGGATCTGTTATGGTAAAGTTCTGTACCAATTGAGCGCAAGTGGAAAATGGATCGGTTAAAGTCAGTGTATACGTACCTCCAGGTAAGGGCATCCCTCCATTTAATAAAGTGCCAAAATCTAACGTATTACTTCCTAAAGCATCGGTGTCACCGGTAATTCCAGCTATTGCATTATCAGTTGTAATTTCAAAATCAATTCTACCCCCACCACCAGATAGACCTAAGGACCCTCCACTCAGGGTAACATTTATCTCAGCATCTAACGCAGAACAAGTGGCATCGTCATTAGATAAATCTGTAGGTGGGGTATTCACCGCAATAGCCATATCAGATAAGTTTTCAATTGCAAAACCTGAACCAAGGTTTCCAGAATTATCAGACTGTATTATATATGTATAATTATCTGCGCTTAAGTCAGCAGCAATAGGTATAGCAGTTGGAACCCCAAACGGTAACGTGACATTACTTTCTTCTGTATTAAAACCTGAATCAAAAAGGGCAACTAATCTTGCATCTTCATTCCCGATTGAAGTCAAAACAGTAAATTCGATGTAACCATCACCTGAGGAGTTACACTCACTCACTACAGTAGTTCGAATGGTCATATCTCCAGTAGTACTAGGAAGTACACTAGTCTGTGCAAATAGTTTTGAGGTAAAACCAGTAAAGAAAATGCTTAATGAAACTAGTAATATTCTTGACATCATAGCTTAAAGTCCGTTTTTACATGACATTGATCATTCTGAATTACAATACAGAAATAATCTCCTTTTTTAGATATCCGCATTTCATTACTTTTTTCATCCTCATTTATTAAAGTTCTACTCTTGGATTCAAAAAAATAATATTCAACAGCACTAGTATTGTTCTCCACCGACACCTCCACAGAAAAGTATTGCCCGTGATCTTCAGATTTAATAGAAGCTTTTAATTCACAGGAGTTCGTAAACCAAGCGGTCGTATTTTGTTCTGAGGCACCAATAAAGGAACTTAAAACAAAAATTAAGTTTAGGATTGACATATGAAAAAATTTATCAATATATATAGTTTAAAAAATGAAAGTAACCATCAATTAGGAGTTGTACTTTTTCTATATTTAATCAACACTTGAAAAAGACGCTATTAAAACACCATAGTATTAACACCATAGCATTTATGTACATGTCATCAGGCGAATTTAACGATATAAGTTATTTTTTTCTGAAAAAAAAACCTTTTTACGCATATTCTTACTATAATAAAAGTATATATATAATTATTTTGTGTTATTTTAGTATTTTCTATTGATTATTTCACTAAGGATGACTGCCTTTCTTGCGCCCTCTTCATTCTGAAGCATTTCTACATACTCACTATTCACTTCTTCATCTTGCTCCTCATAGCCTGCAAAGTGTTTAAAATTTCCGGTATGTCTGTCATCTTCTAAGTCTACAAGCTCATCGATAGTTTTCAGCTCTTTCTTGTCGTAGTTGGCGCTCTCATATGTTTCAATCTCATCATCAGCTTCGTACTCCTCTTCATATGACGACACTTCAGTTTCTACTGCAGTTGACTCTCCGGTAAATTCCTTAAGCAAATCTTCAAAAGACTTCGGCTTTGGAGCATTGTTTTCATATTCCTCTGATTCAGATTGTTGCTGAGGTTGAGGCTGGTCTTTCTTCTTAGATTTAAAGACTCTTGTGAGAATTGCTATCGCAACAAATATTATGTAGAGTATTAATTGAATATCATCCATGGTATAACAAATTTATCATTTTTAATTTTAAATTTGTTGCCTTTTCTCCTATCATTAATTCTATTTTCTGATCAGGGGATGCAGATGGCCGCCTAAACCGAATCTGCCATTTTTAAATTAATTATTATCTAACCAGTTTGAATGAATGGAGCTTTCAAAACTTGAAATAAAAGGCTTTAAGAGTTTTGGCGATAAAGTAACAATAAACTTCGATGAAGGGATTACCGGTATTGTTGGTCCTAATGGTTGTGGTAAATCCAATATTGTAGATTCGATACGTTGGGTGCTTGGGGAGCAAAGCAGCAAAACACTCCGCTCCGACAAAATGGAGAACGTCATTTTTAATGGCACTAAAAAACGTAAGGCGAGCCAAATGGCGGAAGTGAGCCTTACCTTTAACAATACCAAAAACCTACTCCCCACTGAGTATTCTCAAGTAAGTATTACCAGACGCTATTATCGATCTGGAGATAGTGAATACCTATTAAATGGTGTGACTTGCCGTAGAAAGGATATAACCAACCTTTTTCTTGATACCGGTATCGCCTCTAATAGCTATGCCATCATCGAATTGAAGATGGTAGATGACCTATTGAATGACAAAGATAATTCCAGACGTGAACTGTTTGAAGAAGCAGCAGGTATCTCAAAATTTAAAACACGTAAAAAAGAAACTTTAAGAAAGCTTGAAGATACAGATGCTGACCTTGACCGTGTAGAAGATTTACTCTATGAGATAGAGAAAAACATGAAGTCGCTTGAAAGGCAGGCAAAGCAAACAGAGAAATATTACAAGCTCAAAGAAGAGTACAAAGTTCTAAGCATTGCGCTCGCCAGACTGACAGTAAAAAAACATACTGACAAGCACCGCTCCTTAAGCAAGCAAATAGAGTCTGAAAATGACAAGAAAATAAGCCTAAACAAGCAGGTGAAAGAAAAAGAAGCCTTCCTTGAAAAGGCAAAGGCCGAACTTATTAAGAAAGAAAAAACATTGGCTTCTCGCCAAAAAACGCTTAATGAGCATGTGGCCAAAATCAGGCAGTATGAAAGTGAGAAAAAGATTAAAAATGAACGCCTTCGCTATCTTAACGATAAGTCAGAAAGTTTAAGAGATCAGCTAGCTCAGGATAAAAAAAGCAACGAACGGGCTTCTTTTAGCCTTGAAAGTCTTAATCAGGAAAAAGAATCTGCACAGAAAATCCTAAATGAGATCGAGCAAAAGGTAAAAGTACTGAGAGAAGACTATCAGGTTCAGAAAAACAAAACCACACAGCTTCAGGAAGAAACTGATACATTGAGAAGCGTTCAGAAAAATGAACAGGAAGAGGTATATCAACTTAAGAAATCTGTTGAGTTAAAAGAATTGCAGCTTTCTTCTTTTAAACAAGAGCTTGAGCGAACCGCCACGGACACAAGCGAGCAAAGTGCCAGCCTGATAGAATTTGATAAAAAAGTCAATGAACTCTCGGAGCAACTCAAAGTCAAGCGTAATCAACAGGCAAAGTTAAAAGCAGCGGATGAAGACCTTAAAAATCGTATTGAGTCTACAGAAAAAACGATTGGTGTAATCAAAGAGGAGCTTACTCAAACCAATAGAAAGCTTGATGCGAGACAAAATGAGTTTAACCTTACCAAATCGCTGGTTGAAAACCTGGAAGGCTTCCCTGAGGCCATTAAGTTTTTAAAGAAAAAAGCTGGCTGGAAGAAGAACGCTCCGCTCCTTTCTGATATTTTGACCTGTAATGATGAATACAGGGTAACGGTAGAGAATTATCTGGAGCCCTATCTCAATTATTATATCGTTGAGAAAGAAGCCGATGCTTACGAGGCGATCAACATCTTAAGTGATGCTGCTAAAGGCAAAGCCAACTTCTTCATTCTAGAGACCTTTGAAGGTTTTGTGCCTTCAGACACAAAAATATATGACAGCGCTTTTCCGGTAACGGAAATTATGGAGTATGATGCCAAATACAAAAAGCTCATGGGGCACATACTCGATAGTGTCTACATTTTTGAGGGAGATTATAAGGACATCCCTAAAGACAATAGCATTTTCATTACTAAAAATGGAAAAGTAACCAAACGTAAATTTAGTATCTCAGGTGGCTCAGTAGGTCTTTTTGAAGGTAAGAAGATTGGAAGGGCCAAAAACCTGGAAAAGCTGGAAAAAGAGATCAAGCAGCTTTCTAAAAAACTCAATGAAGTTGAACAGGGGCTTAGCGAGAAAAACAAAGAGCTTGAAAAGTTAAAATCCAATGTGAGCTCTGACGAATTGGAAGAACTACAGGAAGAGATCAGGCATATTAACGAGGAGTATATCTCAATTAAGACCAAACAGGAGCAGTTTAGCCAAATGCTTACTGACGCTGACTCACGCAAGGAGAATATTCTAGACAAAATCGAGGAACTCAGTAGCGAAATAGAAGAAAGTAAGCCACGCGCTGAAAAAGAAGAAAAGGAACTAAAGGAAACCGAAGAAAAGCTGGCCAAACTCATAGCTGAATTGAGTGAGCAGAATGAGATTTTAAGTGAAAAATCAAGCGCATTTAACGAGCAAAATATATTCTATCATCAGCAGGAAAACAGGGTTAAAAGCATCGAACAGGAGGCTGAATACAAGCAAGACACTTTTAATAGCAGTAAAGAGCGGATAGAAAAGAACCAGGAAGAGCTCAAAAGAAACGAAGACGAAATAAAGCAACTGATTGAGAAGTCTGAGTCTAGTGATGATGAACTTATCGGCATGTATGACGAAAAGGAAAGCATTGAGGAAGGAGTGAATGAGGCTGAAAAATCATACTATGCTGCCCGCGGTGAAATCGATGAGATAGATAAATCAGAAAGAGAAATTCAACGATCAAGAGAGCAAATTGATGCGGTGCTCATGGAGTTGCAAAACTCGTTGAATGAGACAAAGCTAGAGTTGAGTGCTGTCAAAGAGCGTTTGTCTGTTGAGTTCAATATCAACCTTGATGAAATCATTGAAGAAGAAGAAACTGAGGATGAAAGTGCCAATGAAGTAGACCTTAAGGAACAGGTAACTAAAATAAAGGATCGTTTGGAGCGCATGGGCCCGATTAACCCAATGGCACTCGAAGCCTATGAAGAAATTAAAGAAAGAAACGATTTTATAACAGCCCAACGAGACGATCTAACCAAAGCCAAAGAATCCTTGTTGACTACCATATCAGAAATTGATACTGTAGCTAAGGAGACTTTCCTGGAGGCTTATGAAAAAGTAAAAGAAAACTTTATGAAAGTCTTCAGGAGCCTTTTCACAGAAGAAGATGATTGTGATTTAAAACTTTTAGACCCGGAGAACCCCTTAGAGTCTAAAATTGAAATTATCGCTAAGCCAAAAGGTAAAAGACCCCTGACCATCAATCAGCTCTCAGGTGGTGAAAAGACCTTAACCGCCACATCTTTGCTTTTTGCCATATACCTCCTCAAGCCTGCCCCCTTCTGTATTTTTGATGAGGTGGACGCTCCTTTGGATGATGCCAACATTGATAAGTTTAACAATATTATTAAGACCTTCTCAAAGGACTCTCAGTTTATCATTGTTACACATAATAAGCGTACAATGGCATCTACGGACATTATTTATGGTATTACGATGATCGAGCAGGGTGTCTCTCGTGTGGTTCCTGTTGATTTAAGGGAACTAGCCTAACTAAGAGTTTACCCTGATAAATAGGGCAATTGTGTATTTCTAAAAATCGACATTTGCCCTGACGTTTTTCTTAGCTGTTATGTGGACATTTGGTTTATTATTTATCAAATAAACCAACGGCCATGTACAGATTTGAAATTCCATTTAAAGTATACATCACACTACTGGTAGTTATGCTCATCGCGCAATGCGCCCAAGCTCAAGTCCCGCAAAATGATGGTAAAGTAAAGAGCGAACTTATCATCAAGCTAATAAACCAACTTGACTGGCCGGTTGATAAAGAGGAGATAAAAATTGGTATGATTGGCGAGAACATAAATTTCTCCAAAAACCTGGAAAGGCAAATGGCACTCTCGAGGAATTCAATAGTTTTTGAGTCTGATTTAACACAATGTGACATTATCTACACACCTCATGAAGACATGTCTCAGTACGAATCTTATCAGAATTTCAATAACTCGCTCGTGATTACATCAGCTAAATCGGATGCCCCTTTATATTTTGATTATGAAAATGGATCGATGCTTTTAAAAGTCAGTAACCTGACAAAAAACAGTCTAACAGCAGATTTTCAGTTAATAGCTCCCTAAACTTCTAATGTAGCTGACGTTTAAAGTTGTCACAGATAATTGCCGTTGCCATAGCTACATTGAGTGACTCCGCTGCTCCATATTTCGGTATGGTTATTTTGACATCAATTAATTCTTCAACCGCTGGTGATATGCCATTGGCCTCATTTCCCATGACAATGATACCGTGTTGATTAAATTTTTGTGAGTGAATATTCTCGCCAGACATAAATGCTCCGTACTTGGTCAGTTTACTTTCGGATAAAGTCGGCAACAGGTCATGATAATAGACATTTACTCTGCAAAAAGATCCCTTTGAGGCTGCTATCACTTTCGGATTATAAACTTCTACCGTGTCTTTAGAGGCCACAATTTTATCAATACCATACCAATCTGCTATACGAATTATTGTCCCTAAATTACCGGGGTCGTTAACTCCATCCAGGGCAATAAACAAACCTTCAGTCAAAGTGAGCGACTGATTGCTTTTTTGATGTACTACCGCAACAGCACCATCGTTTGTTTTAAAACTTCCTAATTGCGCAAGTTCTTTTCTCGATGCTTTTATAACTTCTATGCCTGATAAATCTCTATCTTGTACAAACGATTCTTCTGCAACTATTGTCTTAATTTTAAATGTTGAGCTAATGACTTCATCAACACTTTTGACCCCTTCTACAACAAACAATTGCTCAATATTTCTGTATTTTTTTAATTGGAGTGATTTGATGAACTTCGCGCTTGCTTTCGTTAACATAATTTTTGCTAAAAGTTGAGGAGTATAAAAAACATAGCTCTCCTATCTGTTTTATTACCGCTACTTGCAGGGTGCCTTGGCACCAAATATCTGAAAGATGATGAAAAGTTACTCTATAAACAGAAAATAAAAGCTGAAAGCAAAGTTGACAAAGAAGAGCTGGCGCAATTATATGTGCAAAGACCCAACCGTCAATTTCCTATTATACCTTTCTCTCCTTATGTATGGTTTTACTACCATGGTTTAAAACGGCACGATATAGACAAGTATAATGCTAAAAAAGAGGAAATAAGAGAAAAGTACAATGCTAAAATCGCCAATACCAACAAAGAGAAAAAGAAGCAAAAGCTCGAACGGAGAAAGAGGAAGAAAGTAGCTAAGCAAAACAAAAACATACAAGAGGGTAATGTTTGGATGCGTTGGGGTGAACCTGTTTCAGTGTACGATTCAGTGCAAATGGAAGAAACGAAAGACCGGTTTAAATTATACCTGAGCTCCAAAGGATATTTTTTAGCAGAAGTCGAGTCTGAAGTAAAAACCAGAGGTAATCGAGTCTCTGTCAAATATCAAATTAACCCTAAGGACCCTTACCGCATAGATACCTTGTTTTATCAAACCACTGATAGTGCTATCTATAGTTTATTGGAAAAACATAATGAAGCAAGTTTATTAGAGGTTGGTAATAATTATGACCAGTCGAATATTACACAAGAAAGGGAACGAATAGATTTACTATTAAAAGACAATGGCTACTTCGACTTTAGCCGACAGTATGTTTCATTCGATGTAGACACCTCTTATGGTGGAGGGAAAAAAGTGGCAATCAGAACTGTTATTAAAAACCCCACCAAGAGAGATTATCACAAGGTGTTTCATGTAGACTCAATCATTTTTGTAACAGATGCCAATATTTCCGGCCTACCAGATAGTCTGAGGCAAACTGAGACATATGATGGTATCACTTATAAGTTTTTTGAAAAGCAATACAACAAAAAAGTACTTAGTAGGCGTGTATTTATAGAAAAAGATAGTCTTTATAGTAAAACCAACACATTTGACACCCAAAGACAGTTAGCCAACCTGGACATGTTCAGATTCATCAATATCAATTATGACTCACTGGGAGGAAAACTGGTGGCTAACTTATATACAAGCCCGCTGAGTAGATACCAGTGGTCAAATGAAGTAGGCATTAACGTGACTCAAGGGTTTCCGGGACCATTTTACAACCTGTCGTTCAAAAAAAGGAACGTCTTTGGAGGGCTGGAGAATTTTGAAGTTAATGGTAGAATAGGCATTGAGGGAGTAGCACCAGCCACAGAAGTGCAGGATGTCTACCGTAGTATTGAAGCGGGCACTACAGCTTCATTAACCTTCCCGCAGTTCGTGCTCCCACTCAGCGCGAAGGCTAAGCAACGGTTGGGTAAAATAAACCCTAAAACACGATTGCAGGCCGGTTATACTTACACGGACAGACCAGAATACATTAGAGAAAATCTGAATTTTACCAATACCTATTCCTGGCAAAAGTTGGGTAAAACACTGTACCAATTCACCATTACAGATGTGAGTTTAATCAATTCAGATTTGTCGAATAACTTCAGGGATATACTCGAAGATCTGGAGAGTAATGGCAACCGCCTTATCAATTCATTTGACCCCTCATTTGTGAGCAGTATGAATTTTAGCGCTACCTGGAATTTTAACAGCTACGGTCTAAACTTTACCAATTCATCTTTTTTTAGGGTCTTTGCCGAAAGTGGTGGAACCACTCTCAATTTTGTAAATACTGAGTTTTTGGAGCGAGAAAGTCTTGAGTTTTACAAGTTCATAAAACTTAATGTTGATTACCGCAAAATACATCCTGTCAACGCGAACACTACCGTGGCTTTTAGAATTAACGCTGGTATCGCCAGGCCATACGGAGATAATGAAGTGTTACCATACGAAAAATATTTCTTCGCAGGAGGTAGCAATGGTATCAGAGCCTGGAGGCCGAGACGGTTGGGCCCAGGATCCTATACGCCAATAGATACTGTGACCAACCTCGTAAGTTATGACTTTGAGCAGCAAGGAGAAATACTTATAGAAGGGAGTTTCGAGCTTCGTAAAAACCTAATCGGATTTATTGATTACGCCTTATTTGTAGACTTTGGCAACATCTGGACGATTGATTCAGACCGATCCAGACCAGGAGCCAGTTTTAAACCAGGCAGCTTTTTTCAAGAGATTGCTGTTGGTTCTGGGCTTGGCCTACGTTTCGATTTTTCTTTCCTTGTACTCAGGCTAGATGCTGGTATAAAAATATATGATCCGGCCAGAGCACCAGGCAAACGATTTATACTAGATGATGGCTTTAATGACGCCCCTTTCATCCCTGCAGCAGCGGAGCCAGTTGTCTTTAATATCGGTATTGGGTATCCGTTCTAATTAGAGGTCAGGTGCTGGATATTAGACGCTAGACGTTAGATGTTAGACGCTAGATGTTAGATGTTGGACGTTAGATGGATACTAACTAATACTCCAGCAGCGCTCTCAATGCTTCCTCCACCTTTTCAGCGTTTGGAAGCATTTGTTTCTCAAGATCAACATTCAAAGGAATAGCTGGAAGATTAGCCGCACCTAATGTTTGCACGGGTGCATCCAACTCTTCGAAACATTCCTTACTTATCCTACCTGCCAGCGACTCTGCGAATGAGTTCATCAAAGGTTCTTCGGTAAGCACAAATGCTTTGTTGTGTATCTTTACTCTTTCTACCACCTGTTCCCAATCTAACGGATTCAACGTGCGTAAATCAAGTATCTCAATTTGTTCTTTGAACGATTTAGAAGCATTCCTAGCCCAGTGCACACCCATTCCATAGGTGATGACAACCAAAGATTTACCTGCCTCAATTGATGCTTCATTTGCTTCTTGCACTACAAGCGCTTTACCCAATGGCAAAATATAGTCTTCATCAGGCTCAAAAGTCTTAGCCTCTCCCGTGCCAGGTACTTTAGACCAGTATAATCCCTTATGCTCCAACATTACTACCGGGTTAGGATCATAGAAAGCCGCTTTAACAAGCCCTTTCATGTCTGCAGCGTTGGATGGATAAACTACCTTGATGCCTCGAATATTAAGTAAAGTTGACTCAATGCTACCTGAGTGGTATGGCCCACCCCCACCGTATGCACCAATAGGTACACGAATCAAAGATTGGATAGGAAATTTACCTTTTGACAAATAACAGCTTTTAGAAAGCTCCTCCACCAATTGGTTGATACCCGGCCAGATATAATCAGCAAATTGAATTTCAACAATCGCCTTCGCTCCTACTGCAGACATACCAGCCGTAGAACCTACAATGTATGCCTCCTGTATGGGTGTGTTGAAGATTCGATCATCACCATACTTCTGAGCTAATGTGGCCGCTTCTCTAAATACACCACCAAGCGTACCGCCCACATCCTGACCATAAAATAGTGCTTCAGGGTGTTTTTTAAGAATGTCATCCACTGCGTGCAGCGCAGCGTCAACCATTACTACTTTCTCAGCACCTTTAGGTTTTCTATTTCCTTTTTCTTCAACTATTGGTGTGGGTGCAAATTCGTGTGTATCGTATTCCTCGAGTACAGGATCTGCCGAGTTTAATGCATACTCATAATCTTTAGCCACTATACCTGCGGCTGTTTTCTTTATGTCAGCCAGAGACTTTTTAGTTTCTTCATTGGCCAACAAATACTTTTCAAAAGTAGGAATAGGATCGGTTTTGGAGTGAAGCTTTAAATCGCTGTCGCCTCGATACCACTCTTTTCTCACTCCGGAAGTATGATGACCTAACAAAGGGCATTTGGCGTGCACCAAAATAGGTCCTTTACGGTCTCTCACATGCTTGTAAGCTTTTTGAAGGCCAAGGTAGGAGTCTTCAAAATCAGCACCATTTACACGCATACGGCTCATTCCTTTAAAGCCGGCTGCAAACTCATAGGCATCCATTGCACGCATTTCTTTGCCCGTTGCAGATATGCCCCAATCATTGTCTTGTATTAAATATACAATTGGCATCTGTTTCAAGACTGCCATTTGAAACGCCTCGGAAACTTCCCCTTCCGTAACAGATCCATCTCCTAAAGAACAAAGCACAACAGGTTTTTCTTTGTCTTTTAGCAAGCCCTGACTTTCAAGGTATTTCAACCCATGCGCCATACCTGTAGCTGGTATTGCCTGCATACCTGTTGCAGAACTTTGGTGAGGGATTATGGGAAAGCCATCTCTCTTAAGCGAAGGGTGTCCATAATAAGTACGACCACCTGAAAAAGGATCATCTTCCTTACCCATGAGCTGCATCATAAGCTCATAAGGCTGCATGCCAATACCCAGCAAAATAGATTCATCCCTGTAATACAATGCTGCAAAATCGTGACTTTTCAATTGCATGCCGGCCGCTAGCTGTATTGCTTCATGTCCACGGGAAGTACTGTGCACATACTTGCTGCAGATTTCTTTATTTTCATCGTAAGTCTCAGCCAGGCGTTGTGCTGTACACATCAACTCATAAGCCTTGAGAAGGGTCTCTCTATTGATTTTAAGTTTTTTATTGGTACTTGTGTTACTGGACTTCTTAGATGATTTTGTAGCTGGCATATGTCGATTATTGCATTTTTGAGTCGTTTGCGAAGTTACTTAATTTACAAAAAACAGCCGTATGCAAGTGACCAAATATTAAAACTAATCTAATAGATTTGCGCCTATGCTTACAAAAGAGATAATCACTGAAGAGTTTAAAAAACTTCAGGACCTAATATGTAATGCTTTAGAGGCAGAAGACGGAAAAGGTAAGTTCAGGGAAGACCTATGGGAACGACCTGGCGGAGGTGGCGGTAGATCCAGAGTTATAGCCGATGGAAACGTCATAGAGAAAGGTGGTGTGAATTTCTCTGCAGTTGAAGGTGAGACCCCAGATAAAATTCTTCAAGCATTAAGCCTTGAAAAATCTAACTTTTTTGCCACAGGTGTAAGTATTGTCCTGCACCCACACAATCCATTTGTGCCAATCATTCATATGAACATTAGGTACTTTGAAATGAGTAATGGTACCTGGTGGTTTGGAGGAGGTATCGATCTCACACCGCACTACATCGATAAAAAGGATGCAGCACACTTTCACAGACAACTGAAAGCTGTTTGTGACAGGCACCATGACAAATTCTATCAAGAGTTCAAAAAGTGGGCTGATGAATATTTTTATATTCCACACCGTAAAGAAACCCGAGGCATCGGAGGAATATTTTTCGACAGACTCAATGAAACGCGAGGTAAATCAAAAGAGGAACTGTTTGATTTTGTTTTAGATGTAGGAAAAGCATTTGCTCCTATATATACACACTTCATGCGCTCTAATAATGGCTTGTCATACGATGATCAAAATGTGCAATGGCAAAGGTTACGAAGAGGCCGATATGTGGAGTTTAATCTTGTTTGGGATAAAGGCACCAAGTTTGGACTTGAGACTGATGGACGAACAGAATCGATTTTAATGAGTCTACCGCCTCAAGCCAACTGGATATATGACTATAAACCTGTAGCTGGGAGCGAAGAGGCTAAGACATTGAGCCTTTTGAAAAAAGGTGTAGAATGGCTTTGAAAACCGAGTGAATAGAAATATATTTGTCATATGACAGAAAATAAACATTCATATGACAGAATAAATCTCAATAAGGCCACATTGAATGACCCTTCAATGACCTATGGCTCAAACACCTCACTCAACCTAATCATAGAAATTTTAGGAGGCTTCAATGCCATTGGAAAAAAAATTAAAAACGTTCTGGATTTTCTTTCTGTCACAGAAAAAGGCCTGCCAATTGCTGTGCTCAAAAAGGTTCAGAAAAAGATGCAGTTTACCAATAGAGAGTTAGGGAAGGTACTTGATATGTCAGAAAGCACCTTGCAGAGGCGACTAAAGCTCAATCAAAAATTAGACAAGAAGGAGTCAGAGAGCACCATTCACCTGGCTTCTGTTTGGGCCAAAGGCATTGAGGTATTTGAAAATGAGGATGATTTCAGAACCTGGCTTCACACCAAAAATACCGCCCTAGGTAATCATGCCCCTATTGCTTTACTACATTCTCCTATAGGTCGGGATGAAATTAAAGACATCCTTTGTAGGATAGAGTTTGGTATATTTTCCTAAGTATGCTCCTCTATAGAATTGCCCACTGCAAACACATAAACGATCTAAGTGGAACAGGTGGACTATATGCATCCGGCCGCTGGCACAACCGTGGTTGTAGAATTCTATACTTTTCTCAACATATTTCTCTAGCCAAGCTGGAAGTTCTGGTCAACGCCAGTTTCATACCAAAAAATATGTGTCTTATGACGGCTCATTTACCAGATAATATAAAGAAAATTGAACTGCACAAAGACGATTTGCCAGAAAACTGGGATAGTTACCCCTATATTGAAGATTTAAAAAAATTTACTCATAATTGGCTAGATTTGGCCGAGAGTGTTGTTCTCAAAGTACCTTCTTCGCAATCTGAATCTGAGTTTAACTTTCTTATAAATCCATTACATAAGGACATAAACAAATTGGAGATCAGAAAAACTGAACCTATACAATTTGATCAAAGACTAAAACTGTAAATGATTGACTTTCTCATAAACCTGGATCACGAACTTTTCTTTTTCCTTAATGGCCTACATACTGATTGGCTGGATACATTTATGTACTGGTATACAAATAAAAGAATATGGATACCATTTTACATATTGCTTATCGCATGGATGATTAAGGAGTTTAGGTGGAAAGGATTGATATTTATTTTAGCTGTGGCTGCCTCAGTAGGTTTAGCTGATTTGATCATATCCGGTTTTATGAAACCATTTTTCGAAAGGTATCGCCCCTCTAGAGACCCCCAGTGGGAAGGCATGGTACATATTGTAAATGGTCACACAGGAGGTCGATTTGGCTTTGCCTCTTCACATGCAGGAACTGCTTTTGCTTTGGCTACTTTTATATACCTGTTATTTAAAGAAAAGTACAAGTGGGTAGTTTGGATATTTCTTTGGGCATCATTGATGGCCTACACAAGAATTTACATTGGGGTGCATTACCCTGGTGATATATTGGTTGGAGGTGTTATTGGTATGCTATTGGGGTATGTTTTTCATGCGATTGCTAAAGCCATTAAACACAAATGGTTTAGCAACTAATTCCCCATCTTCATCAACTTCTGCACATACTTGCCTACAATGTCAAACTCAAGGTTGACCACATCGCCCGGCTTGAGGTTCTTCATAGTAGTATGCTCATAGGTGTAAGGTATAATTGCCACAGAAAAGCTTTTCGCAGTTGAATTAAAGCAGGTCAGACTAATGCCATTTATGGTGATCGAGCCTTTTTCTACAGTTACATTGCCTTTAATTTCCTCATGCTCAATATCAAAAATCCAGCTGCCTCCCTCCTCTTTGATATTTTTTACTACACCCGTTTGATCGACATGGCCTTGCACAATATGGCCATCAAACCTGCCATTGTTAAGCATGCATCTTTCAAGATTGACAGCATCGCCAGGTTTTAGTTTGCCCAAATTTGATTTATTCAAAGTTTCCTTGATGGCAGTCACTGTATGTATATCATCTTTAATCGAAACCACCGTAAGGCAAACTCCATTGTGCGCTACACTCTGATCAATCTTCAATTCAGAGCTGATATTGCTTCTGATTTCAAAATGCTTGTTCGTGCCTTCTGTTGCTATGGCATGCACTGTACCCAACGATTCGATTATTCCTGTAAACATAGTATTGATTATCGTCCTTTGATCAAAGTTACCTCAAAATAAAAACCTAACCATAATGAAACCTTTTAGATTATATTTGGTTTATATTATAAACTACTTTATATTCATCATTCAAAATCAATTGATATGGAAAAAGAAAAGGAATTAACAAGTACAGAGAGTCTGGAAATTATAACACGGATGATTCATCAGGCCAAAGGCAACGCTAAAGAAAGCAGCTTCTATTTCTTATTTTGGGGATGGATTACTGTCATCGCGAGTTTGGGACATTTTTATCTCGATTACTTTACCGACTTTCAACATCCGTATATGGTTTGGCTGATCGGTATACCCGGTTGGATTGTTACCATGATTTACGGCTACAAGCAATCAGGTAAAAAGACCGTAAAAACCTACAGTGATGGACTTGTTATGTGGACATGGTTGGCTTTCTTATTTAGTATTTTGATAGTGATTTTTGCCGGATCTTATCTCAACTTTCGCATTACTGCATTAATATTACTGTTTTCAGGAATGGCCACCTTCATTACTGGTTTGATCATTCGTTTCAACCCATTGATCATTGGAGGTAGTAGTTTTTGGATATTTTCACCCATTGCTATTTACCTGGGTGTTGGTTATGCTCCATTAGTGATGGCAATAGCTGTTATTGTAGGTTATTTGATTCCAGGCTATATGCTAAGAAAAGCTTAAAAACATGAATCAGTTTAAAGATTTAGACCCTTTATTGCACTCCCAACTACGGTTAGCAGTTATGTCATTACTTATGAGCGTAAAGTCTGCCGAGTTCGTACATATAAAGGAGAAAACTGGGGCTACTGCCGGTAACCTCAGTGTACAATTAGACAAGCTTTCGACCGCAGGTTATATAGATATTGCGAAGTCTTTCAAAGGAAAAAAACCTCTCACAACATGCAAGATCACTAAGCAAGGTATCAAGGCGTTTGACAGCTATGTAAACACTTTAAAACAGTATATCGACCAATAGACCCTTTTTTATTTGAATATATGGTTTAAATAATAAACTACTTTATAATGATTACAAATAATTTAATAGGAGAAATTCATCTTTACTCAGCCATCCTGGCAATGATTTTTGGTACTGTTATTCTAGTAGCTAAAAAAGGCACACGATTTCACAAAAAAGTGGGATATGTATATGCCCTTATGATGCTGATTTTGAATATCACAGCCTTTATGATATATAAGCTATTTGGTGGTTTCGGTATCTTCCACATTGCAGCAATAGTTAGCTTAATCACCTTACTCGGTGGTATGATACCGATTTTCATCTCTAAGTCTAACAAAACCCTCGACTTTCACATCAGCTTTATGTACTGGTCTGTCATCGGCCTTTATGCTGCCTTTGTATCTGAAAGCCTTACAAGAATACCTGATAAACCATTCTATACTATGCTAGGGTTTGCAGTCTTTCTCACATGTGGAGCAGGGTCTCTCGGGTATAGAAAATATAAAAAACAATGGATCAATACTTTCACTAAACAATAAATACAATTATGAAAAAGCTACATTTTATTTTAATCGCTTATTTAATGGTCGGTTTCCATCCTATAAGTTACGCACAGGAAGAATCTCTTATAACTCAATTATCACAAAAAATTTCCGGGAAATGGGAAGGCTCTGGCTGGTCACGTATGCCAGACGGCAATCAGGTTACTTTTAACCAACAGGAAAACATCTACACCAAATTGGATGGCAAAATATTGGTTATTAACGGATTAGGAACTGATCAAACGACTAGCGAAAAAGTATTTGAAGCATTTGGCGTTGTTAATTACGACTCCATTCAAGGCAAGTTATTTATGAATGCCTATACACTTGAGGGCAGGCACACACAGGCTAATTTTGAAGTGACCCCTGATGGTTTTGATTGGTGGTTTAATGCTGGCAATGGTACTGTAAAATATAAAGCCAAGATTTCTTCGAATACTTGGGTCGAAGAAGGTTTTTATTCTCCCGATGAAGAAAACTGGTATCCATTTTTTAAAATGGAATTAAAAAAGAAAGGATAGGTTAATTGATGCCTTTATTCTTTTGATACAAGAGGCATTTACTCTTTTCAATTTCTTATACATTATTGGGCGATAGTCCTGAATACGTGCTATTTTTGACACTTTCTAAAATAAGTCAGAAACAGTACAACATGTCGCTAAAAGAAAAGTATCCCATACACTTATACAATACGCTCAGTAAGCAGAAAGAAAAGTTTGAGCCGATCCAAAAAGATCATGTAGGTATGTATGTGTGCGGCCCTACTGTGTATAGCGATGTGCATTTAGGCAATGTACGCACGTTTATGAGTTTTGATGTAATCTACCGCTACCTCAAATACCTCGGTTATAAGGTGCGTTACGTGCGTAACATCACCGATGTAGGTCATCTCGAAAATGACGCTGACGAAGGTGAAGATAAGATTGCCAAGAAAGCACGGTTGGAGCAGTTGGAACCTATGGAAATTGTACAGCAATATTCTAATGGTTTCCATGATGTACTGACGCAGTTTAACAACCTCCCTCCAAGTATTGAGCCTACAGCTACAGGCCATATCATGGAGCAAATTGAAATGGTACAAGACCTTCTCGATCGGGGCTATGCTTATGAAGTAAATGGCTCGGTCTATTTCGATGTAACGACTTACGACAAGGACCACAACTACGGCCGCCTATCGGGTAGGAAGATTGAGGAATTGATGGAAAGCGGGCGGGCCCTGGACAGTCAAGATGAGAAAAAGAATAAAATAGACTTTGCGATCTGGAAAAAGGCCTCCCCTGCACACATTATGCGCTGGAACTCACCCTGGGGTGAAGGGTTTCCGGGCTGGCATTTAGAGTGTACTGTAATGAGCACCAAATATTTAGGAGAAACCTTCGACATTCATGGCGGTGGTATGGACCTCACCTTCCCTCACCATGAGTGTGAAATTGCTCAGTCTGTTGGTACTACTGGAAAAGACCCGGTAAAGTATTGGTTACATACTAATATGCTCACAGTCAACGGTCAGAAAATGAGTAAGTCGTTGGGCAACTCATTTTTGCCTAGAGAGCTATTTACTGGCGACCATGAAATACTTGACCGCGGATATAGCCCAATGGTGGTGCGATTTTTTATGCTGCAATCACATTACTCCAGCACGTTGGATTTCTCCAATGAAGCTTTGAATGCTGCTGAGAAAGGCTACAAAAGACTGATGGAGGGCTTGCGAATTGCTCACAACCTGACTTACGAAAAAGCTGAAGCCAATGCGGAGCTTGAAGCTAAGGTCAGAAAAACGATAGACACACTATTTCAGGATATGAGTGACGATTTCAATACAGCTAAGGCCTTAGCTGCTTTGTTTGAAATCACTACACTGATGAACAATTTCAAAGCTGGCAATCATAAGACAGGCGAATTAAGTAAAGACTTGTTTGACGAGCTTTTGCAGCATTACAAAGGCTTTATTACTGAGGTATTAGGACTTCAGGAAGAGAAAGAAAGCCAGGATGATAAGTTTGATGGCGTGGTACAATTACTCATTCAAGTGAGGCAAAAAGCCAAAGAAGCCAAGAATTATCAACTTTCTGATAAGATCAGGGATGATTTAAAAGCTTTAGGTGTTACCCTCAAGGACGGAAAAGAAGGCACGGATTACTCCATCGATTAGTGCCAAAAAGCATTTATGGGCATACTCAAAGCCATTTTAATATTTTTTATTCGCGTATATCAGGTAACGCTCAGCCCACTTTTAGGGCAAAATTGCCGGCATATGCCCTCTTGTTCAAAATATACGGTAGAAGCCATACAAGTTTGGGGGCCATTTAAAGGATTTTGGATGGGCCTCAAGCGTATTTCTCGGTGTCACCCCTGGGGTACCAGTGGGTATGATCCGGTGCCAAAGAAAAAGTAGATTTACTTTCTAAAAAGATCATTTAGTTTATACCACTGAGAAACACAGAGGACCACAGAGTTACACAAAGAGATGTATTGCCTAATTATAAAATCTATTGCCTCACATAGAAGTCAAAATTTGAATATCTCAATTCTAAAATCTCAAACCCAAACACAGTTCTCAATTCTAAATACTTTTAATACATTTGTAGGATTAGCCATTTCATAATTAAACCAGATATTCTATGCTTAAAATAGACATGCACACCCATATCATCCCGGAAAAAATGCCCAACTGGACAGAAAAATTCGGCTATGGGGACTTTATCTATTTACAGCATCACAAACCCGGGTTCGCCAAAATGATGAAGGGCAACCAGTTTTTTAGAGAGATTAATGAAAACTGCTGGGAGCCTGAGGTGAGAATCAAAGAATACGAACAATTTAACACCCAGGTACAGGTGGTTTGCACCATACCTGTGATGTTTTCTTACTGGGCCAAGCCAGACGATTGTCTCGATCTTTCGATGTTTCTCAACGATCATTTAGCACAATTGGCGGCAGATTACCCAAAGAATTATATCGGACTTGGTACAATACCAATGCAGGATACTGACCTGGCCATTCAGGAGCTGGAGCGACTTAAGGAAATTGGCATACCAGGCATTCAGATCGGGTCGAACATCAATGATGAGAACCTGAATGAAGAGCGCTTCTTTCCTATTTTTGAAGCTTGCCAATCGCTGGATTTGGCTGTGATGGTACACCCGTGGAATATGATGGGCATGAAGAAAATGGAGAAATATTGGCTCCCATGGCTTGTAGGTATGCCTGCTGAGACTTCTCGTGCCATTTGCTCGATGATATTTGGTGGGGTGCTAGAACGCCTTCCTGACCTTAGAGTAAACTTCGTACATGCCGGAGGTTCTTTTCTGGCTACAGTAGGCCGTGTAGAGCATGGGTTTAACTGCCGACCTGATTTGGTGGCTATTGACAACCCGGTAAACCCAAGAGAGTATTTAGGCAAGTTTTGGGTCGATTGTATCACGCACGATCCGGAGATCATGAAATATATCCTCAAAGTACAGGGCTCAAAGAAAATAACATTAGGTTCTGATTACCCATTTCCTTTAGGTGACCTGGAAATTGGCAAGTTTATTGAAGAGATGGACCTTGAACCACAGATTGTTGAAGACATTTTCTGCAATTCTACGTTAGAGTGGTTGAAGTTAGATAAGAACGACTACCTGAATGATTAAACACCTTATACTTTTTGCTAGCTTTTTGCTAGCATCCGCTGCTGCTGCACAGACACAAGAAGATCAAATATTACAACAAGTGCGTGACCAGGAGCATGCGCGCAATGCTGCCATCATGCGTAAAATGGATCAGGGTGTGGACAGCATGAATGTGGGCAGCTATCAGGTGGCCGAAAAGCTATTTAGAGAGGTACTTAAAGAGGCAAAAGTAGTACCCACAGACCTGACATTCTACTTCGGCAAAAACTCCTACTTAACAGAAAAATACCAACAGAGCATCGACTGGCTTAACAAATACATTGAGATAAAAGGTACCAGTGGCAGGTATTATGAAGAAACCATTCAGCTGCTTGGCCATGCTAAAAATGCCTTTTTGAAGATTAGAAGTGAAGAGCGCAAAGAAGCCTCACAACTTATCAGTTCCTCAAATTACGAAATTGACTGCGGCCCCACTGGTAAAGTACTCTGCCCGGTTTGCCGAGGCGAGGGCGTAATTATCGAAAGAGGTGCCTTTGGCAACACCTATCGCGACTGCCCTTACAGCGATGAACACGGCTACCTGACTTGTGAAGAGTACAACCAGTTGCTAAGAGGCGAGTTGGAGACTAAAAACTAGTAATTGTAATTATTTGTAATTGCTTACAAACGGATAGTGACGTATATTCGGTTGTTGTGTGTAATATCCGAGCAAGAATTTGATTAGCGAACTAACATACAAAATTGTCACCCTAGAGGACATTATACAGTTTGATCCTAACGAATGTATTGACTGGGCCATTGAAATGATTGAATTAGGGCATGACTCACCAAATCTTTTAATGCTCGCGAGTCTTCAAAAGCCATCGAACTACTTTGAAGTTCGAGAACACGTTAAAAACGCACTTGAGGAACTCGGACTTCAAATTAAGCATGGTGAAGATGCTGTTAAAAGCTATTCCTATTATTTCATTAAGCAGATTGCTAAGAATGATAACGTTCGCCAAAACTTAACAGAACTTTATAAGCTGTGCCAAGCTCGAGACTATGAGGAATCTGTATATGACTTTTACCTCTTATACTGGGCGTGGGATGAACTTGATTATCACGACACATCTTCTAATGCATACTGGGATGGAGTAACGAGAACAAACATTGAGGATAAGGTTGTGGAATATGCTCGTAATTGGATTAATCAAAATGAATCATACTACACACAACACCATGTATGAACGCATGCGCTAAAGTGCTACTCAGGTCGGTTCGTGCGAATGCCCGTTCTTGTGTGTTTAGAGCACTGCTCCTTTTTCGGTAGTTCTTCCTTGAGCTTCAGCCTGTTTTTCAGCCGGGCGGGCTATGAAGAGAATGTACTTCGCTTGGGTTGCTGCTATTTGAACGTAAACACAGAATTACTCATACGCACATTCATGCCCCACAACCCCTCGTGAATCAAAAGATTTCACTACTTTCACTGCAAATCAGTACGGGAGGCGCACAGCGTCATACACACGTACGTTAGGTGCAATAACTTCATGGACGTTAAATCTCTTCTGAAACATAAGGTAGAATTCTCTGAAAAGGATCTTAATTCAGTTGATCAAATAGAGCAAAAGATTGACACTCTGTTTGACTCTCTTGATGAATTTCAGAAATTTACTCTTCCAATTCTCAAACTCTTACATGAAGGATATGATGTAAATCCAATTAACTTTCTTGAAAGTGTATTTCTTGATTTTAATGTTATTCGAGCAAAAACTGAATTGCATAAATCAAGAATATATGACCAATTGGAGAATGTTATCGCTCAACCTAACGATCTAGATTTAGTAAAAATCTATAGAAATATTGTTTCAGATTTATTTGATCCCTATATCAATCTAATGGTTGCCAGCCTTCAATTCATAAAAGGTAAATTCGACAATATCCAGCAAACTAACTTGTCACAATCTGAATTCAATAAATATGAATTTGTAATATCAAAAATCCCAAACAACAACTTATTGGATGGATACAACTCTGTTGTTAGAAATGCCATCTCACATACAGGATCGGACGGAATAATATATGAGGAGGGTGCAGTAATTTTTAGGAGTATCAAAAGAGGTGCATCTCCTAAACTTAACTATGTAAAATGGACTTCTGATATTCTTAAGGAAAGAATTCATGACTTGATGAACTTCATTCATGGTATCGATTGCGCAGTAGAAATCTTTGGATTTGATTCAAGTAATATAATTCTCACCACAGAATCTTTATCCAACAAATTTATTGATGAGATCATGACTAAGGAACAACGCCTAAAATTTCACGATGATGTCGAGAGTTCACTGATCAAAATAACCCAAAACCCATCTCTTTCGATCAAGCAGAAATTAGATGTTCTCACTTACATGTTTTTCATAGAATGTAAAAAAAGGGACCTGGCAATAACAAGGGTAGCTTTTCAAGATACTAGCAAAACTACTTTATTAGAAGTTCCTTGTTTGAATACCGACATCAGCATCGAAAACGAAGTATTGAGTAGGACAATGGCGCTTCTGAGATATGGAATTATTGGTGTAACATTCTTTCAATTCCAATACGAATTATGTCAAATTCAAGAATCTACATTGAATGACTGTAATCAACTAACTGTAGTTGTAAAATTTAAGGATTTAGATGATTATGGAAAAGAGAACTTAGGCATGTATGATTTACTATATGACTGTTCACTCTATATTAACGGAGAACTTACACCAATTGAAGTAGATTTCGATGAATTGGAAAGATTGGACTACACAAGCACAGGAAGAATATTCCCAAAGAGAAAACGAAAAAGCACCTAACAAATGCTATGAATGAATGGGGTTCATCAGTCAGGATACTTTCGTGAGGATTGGAAAGTCCGCCACAAGTTTTAGATTTGAATCAAGGAGTGGCTATTTGTGAGAAGAAAGGTTAGTACTTTCTAATCCCCACTCATCATAGCTTGGCGTTAGGCACTATTTATATTGAGTATATATATCATACAGTGGAATATTTCCTATAATTCTAAGGCTGATAAAATTGGCTCTTTTTTGAAATCACAAATTTCAAAAAATTGTATTGTTTGCCTTCAAGAAGTCTTAGAATCAAGCAAGGAAAAAATTGTAAATTATCTTCAGCCGACAGATTACAGATTCAGCTTGGACCTTAGACCTCCTGGAAAATTTGATGGAAAAAACAGAAAACTTGGTCTTTTGACGATGACTTTTGGAAATAAAATAGCTGATTGTCATTTAATTCAAAGGTCAATTTTTCCTGAACGTACACTTGTAGCTCGAGTAGATATTAGGAACTCGATGGTTAACATTCTTAATTTTCACTCCTTGACAGGTGTGGGATACAAGAGAGCAAAGTCAAGCAATTTCGCTTCAATTGCTGAATATCTAAACATAAATGAATTGGACTTTTTTTGTTGTGACGCAAATGAACCTAAAACAGATGACTTTGAAATTAGCTACCTTGAATTTTGGGACAATGGGGATAAAGGAAGGTATCCATCATTAATATTTGGGGAAAACAAAGTACACAATCTTAAAGACAGTTTCCGATATATAAAGGAACCAAGTGACAAACTTCCAATTTCCTATAAGACAGGTAAGACTTACAGGAGATATGATATGATTTTTAATTCGGGAAATTGGAAGGTAGAAAGCTTAGAATATAAATACAATGAATCAATCGAAGCAAGTAGCGACCATGCTTTAGTAATTGGAAAATTTAATAAAAACAGTGCCTAACAATACCTCATTACCAACTTTTCTTCTTTTTACTATCTTTGCACCTTTATTGGATTAACAAGTCGCTTAATATGCAATTGAGCGCAACAGATTATGATCTTACACAACAGAGTTAACAAAAAAATTCTGAAGGAGAAGATTCAACAAAGTGATGAAAAGCGCATCACCCTCTCCTTCTATCGTTATGTCAAACTACCTGATCCGCAAGCCTACAGAGATCAGTTGTACTTCGATTTAAGCAAATTTGGTGTTTTTGGCCGTATTTATGTCGCTGAAGAAGGTGTAAACGCTCAAATCAGCGTTCCGGAAGCACATTTTGATGCCTTTGAGCAATACATCAATGCTTCTGAAGAACTTCAGGGAGAACGACTCAATGTAGCTGTAGATGATGACGGCAAATCATTCTTCAAGCTTAAAATACAAGTACGTAACAAGATCGTGGCTGATGGCCTCGATGATAAGTCGTTTGACGTAACCAAAAGAGGTGTACACCTTAAAGTCGAGGAATTCAACAAACTGGCCAACGACCCCAACACCGTAATTGTGGACATGCGCAACCATTATGAAAGTGAGGTAGGTCACTTCAAAGGTGCCATTACACCCGATGTCGATACTTTCAAACAAGCACTGCCAGTGGTTGAAGAAATCTTGCAAGACAAGAAGGACAAAAACATTGTGATGTACTGCACGGGTGGTATCCGCTGTGAGAAAGCCAGCGCCTATTACAAGCACAAAGGCTTTAAAAATGTCTTCCAACTAGAAGGTGGCATTATAGAATATGCCCGCAGAGCTCAGGAAAAAGGCCTTGAAAATTACTTCGTAGGTAAAAACTTTGTGTTTGATGAGCGACTGGGTGAACGCATTTCTGATGAAGTGATCAGCCAGTGTCACCAATGTGGCGCACCGTGTGACGACCACACCAACTGTAAAAATGATGGCTGTCACTTACTCTTTATTCAATGCGATAAGTGCGCCAAGGAGTATGAAGGATGCTGCAGCCCGGAATGTAAAGATGTCATCAACCTGCCCGAGGAAGAGCAAAAGAAAATAAGACAGGGCAAGAACAAAGGCCGACAAGTATTTAAAAAAGGACGTTCAGAAAAACTTTTATTCAAAAAATAATGTCAGAAACAGCCAAAATAGGAATCATCAACGTATCAGATAGAGCGAGTAAAGGTATATATGAAGACACTCCAGGTAAAGCGATAGTGAGTACACTTAACGAGTACCTCACTTCGCCATGGGAAAGTGTGTATGCGATCATACCTGACGAACAAGATCAAATTGAAGCCAAAATGAAAGAGATGGCTGATGAAAAAGGCTGTTGCCTGATCATTACTTCAGGAGGTACGGGACCTGCCAAAAGAGACGTATCGCCTGAGGCCACTGAGGCTGTTTGTGACAAGATGATGCCCGGCTTTGGCGAGCTGATGCGACAAGAAAGTTTGAAGTTTGTACCTACTGCAATACTGTCGAGACAGACGGCAGGTATTAGAAATCAAACTTTAATTGTTAACTTACCCGGGAAACCAAAAGCAATAAAAGAGTGTTTAGACGCTGTATTTCCGGCCATTCCATATTGTATTGATTTGTTGGAAGGCCCATATTTAGTGTGTAACGAGCAAAATATTAAAGCTTTTAGGCCAAAAAAGTAATAAAACACGATGGCACGAATAAAGTACTATTACGACACCGAAACCTGTAAATACGAACGGGTAAAGGTAAAAACCCAGGATGTGATTCTCAATTTCCTCGGGTTGGCATCGCTTATTGTGGCTGTTGCAGTAGGTTTATTAATGCTATACAACAACTATTTTGAGTCACCCAAGGAGCTGATGCTCAAAAATGAGGTGGCTGAAATGGAGTATTATTACAATAGCTTACAAGACAAAGTTGATGAGCTTGAGCAAGTGATTGCCTCTTTAGAGAAACGCGATGACGACATTTATCGTGTGGTTTTGGGCGCTGACCCCATTGATCCCGCAGTGAGAAATGCTGGTATTGGTGGTGTAGATCGCTATGAAGAGATTCGTGAGAAAGGCATCAATCATGAAGAATTCATCGTCTCATTAAGTGAGGATGTAGACAAGCTGAAAAGAAAAATGTACATCCAGTCAAAGTCGTATGATGATATTGTGGAGTTAGCGGAAAATAAAGCGGCTATGTTTGCTGCGATTCCAGCTATACAACCCATATCCAACCAGGAGTTGATTAGACTGGCATCAGGTTATGGTTACAGAATCCATCCTGTATACAAGGTAAAAAAATTACATACAGGTATTGATTTCTCAGCTCCTACCGGCACCCCTATTTATGCTACAGCAGATGGTAACGTATCCAAGGTGCGCATCAGATTTAGTGGCTATGGTAAAACAGTTGAGATTGATCACGGCTTTGGTTTCAAGACGCGTTATGCCCACATGCACGACTTCGCTGTAAAAGAAGGTCAGGTGGTAAAACGTGGACAAATCATAGGGTATGTTGGAAACACAGGGTTATCTACAGCTCCCCATTTGCATTATGAAGTGATAAGAAACGATCGAAAAATCAATCCTGTTCACTATTTCTTTAATGACCTCAATCCTGAAGATTATGAAAAAGTGATTGAGCTGGCATCTATCGAGAATCAGTCTCTGGGTGGAGGGGAGTAAGCTGCAGGACGCAAGCAATAAGCTTTTGTGCAACTCTGTGGGCGTCTGCGTTTCTCTGTGGTTAAAATAGAAAATTTTACAAAATCTTTGATCTTAAAAATTCTTTGCGCTATTTCGCACTCAACAATGCAATTATACAGCGCAACATATAACCATCATCACCATCATCATGTTAACTCAGCATCGATGCATGGGCGGTTTATGTTATAGCTATTATTAAATAGATATTAATACACAAACATTAAGGCTTACCGTGCGGTAAGCCTTTTTTATTTTACAAAATTTTAAATAACAATTCGTCAGACCACTCAAAGTGGTCAGACGATTATCGAAACAGAACTATGAATACAAAACTTAGAATTGCCATCCAGAAATCAGGACGCCTTCAGGAGAAGTCAGTAAAACTGTTACGAGAATGTGGCCTTTATTTTAGCAACGGACCTAACAGACTCAAAACCGAATCATACAACTTCCCTGCTGAGATCTTATTTCTCAGAGATGATGACATCCCACAATATGTTGAGGATGGTGTGGCCGACATTGGTATTGTGGGTGAAAATGTCGTGCTAGAGAAAAAGAAGGACATAGAAATTACTCAAAGACTTGATTTTGCCAAATGCAGACTTTCTTTAGCTATTCCAAAGGGTGAAAATTATGAAGGCATCCAATCTTTTGATGGCAAGCAAATCGCTACCTCCTACCCTAATATCATTAAAAGCTTTTTGGCTAAAAATAACATCTCTGCAGACATACACGAGATCAGTGGCTCCGTTGAAATCGCCCCGGGCATAGGGCTGGCTGATGCCATTTGCGATATTGTAAGCACTGGCAGCACATTGATGAGTAATGGTTTGAAAGAGGTTGAAACTGTAATTAAATCTGAAGCAGTGCTAGTTTCCGGCAAGGCCCTTTCAGATGAGAAACAAGAGATTCTCGATAAGTTGATATTTAGAATTAAATCAGTAAATACTGCCAAAAACACTAAATACATGTTACTCAATGCGCCAAATGACCGCATTGATGAGATTTGCAATGTATTGCCCGGTATGAAGAGCCCGACCGTATTGCCGCTGAATGATGGAGAGTGGTCTTCCATTCACTCTGTCGTAAAAGAAGATGAGTTCTGGGAGAAAATTGATGAGCTAAAAGCCTTAGGAGCTCAGGGAATATTAGTTGTACCTATTGAGAAAATGATTATCTAAAAGCTATGTTGAAGATTAACAAATACCCTCAGGAATCAACGCTTAAATCACTGTTGGCAAGGCCTACAATGGAAACCGATTTTCTGGAAAGTTCTGTTAGAAATATCTTAAATCGAGTTCAAACATCTGGAGATCAGGCTTTGCTGGAGTTTAACAAGCAGTTTGACAAAGCAACATTGACCAGTTTAGCAGTAACGGCCGAAGAAGTAGATGCAGCAGTCAATAAGGTTTCAGGAGCGCTTAAAGATGCTATTAATATAGCATACAAAAATATTTACAGCTTTCACGAAAAGCAGCAGCGTGATGAATTAAGTGTGGACACTATGCGTGGTGTAACCTGCTGGAGAAAGTCTTTGCCTATCGAAAAAGTGGGGCTTTACATTCCGGGAGGTACTGCCCCTTTGTTTTCATCAGTGTTGATGCTCGGAATTCCTGCTAAAATTGCAGGTTGTAAAGAAGTTGTCCTTTGTACGCCACCACAGGCAGATGGGTCGATTAACCCTGCCATATTATTTACAGCTAACCTCGTGGGTATTACCAACATATTTAAAGTTGGTGGAGCACAAGCAATAGCTGCCATGGCCTACGGTACGGCCAGTATTCCGCAAGTTGATAAAATATTTGGGCCCGGCAACCAGTACGTAACGACTGCCAAACAAATGGTGAGCTTGCAAGGCACGGCCATTGACATGCCTGCAGGGCCTTCCGAAGTGATGGTGTTAGCAGATAAAAGCAGCAATGCAGACTTTATCGCTTCTGATTTGTTGTCACAGGCAGAGCACGGCAAAGACAGCCAGGTGGTACTCATCAGTACAGATGAGGGTATTTTAGATGATGTCAATAAAGCTTTAGAAACGCAACTTGAGCAATTGCCACGCAAAGCACTAGCAGCTGAGGCTTTGACTAAAAGTCTCGGTATTTTGGTGAAGGATACTGCTGAAATGATGAAAATAAGTAACTATTACGCCCCGGAGCACTTAATCATCGCTACGGCTGATGCTGATGACCTGGCGACTCAAGTTACCAATGCAGGCTCTGTTTTTATTGGTGCTTTCACTCCAGAATCAGCTGGCGATTATGCATCTGGCACCAATCATACGCTGCCCACTAATGGAGCTGCAAGAGCTTACAGTGGAGTAAGTCTTGATAGTTTTATGAAGCAGGTGACATTTCAAAAAATAACAGAGGCTGGTTTAAAAGAGCTTGGGCCAACCATTGAGATCATGGCCGAAGCAGAGCAATTAGAAGCGCACAAAAATGCAGTTTCCTTAAGATTAAAAGCTATTAAGTCATGAAATTAGACGAGTTAGTCAGGCCAAACATTCTATCGCTAAAAGCCTACTCTTCTGCACGAGACGAGTATACTGGTGATCAGGCGGTCATGCTGGATGCCAACGAGAATCCTTTTACTTCAGAAGTAAATCGCTATCCGGATCCTTACCAGCGTACACTGAAACATGAGATTGCCAAAATTAAAGGCGTTGAACCTTCACAAATTTTCCTGGGTAATGGCAGTGATGAAGCCATTGACTTATTGTTTAGAATATTTTGCGAGCCTGGGGAAGATAATATTGTGATTACTGAACCCACATACGGTATGTATGAGGTTTCAGCAGGCATCAACGATGTGGAGATAAAAAAGGCCTCGTTAAAAGAAGACTTTGGTCTTAAGGCCAACAGGGTGATTGATCAGGTCGATGCAAATACGAAGCTCATTTTTCTATGCTCCCCTAACAACCCATCTGGTAATTTACTTGACTCGCCTGAAGTGATGCGAGTAATTGAAGCTTTTGATGGTATTGTAGTGGTTGATGAAGCCTATATCGATTTTGCTGAAACAACATCACTCGTACAAAAAATATCTCAGTTTGAAAATTTAGTGATTTTACAAACCTTTTCTAAAGCCTGGGGTATGGCTGGAGTTCGGCTGGGCATGGCTTTCGCCAACGCAAACATTATTAGTTATTTTAATAAGGTAAAACCGCCTTATAATATCAACTCATTGACACAGACTTATGCGCTTGAGCAATTGGCAAAGCGTGAGCAAGTTGGTGAACAGATTGTAGCGATAAAAGCCGAAAGAAAACGCCTGGAGGATGAGCTATCTAAATTTGATTTCGTAAAAAAGTTATACCACTCTGACAGTAACTTTATATTGGTGAAATTTGATGATGCCAATCGCATGTATAACTATTTAGTAGAAAAGCGAATTATCGTGAGAGATCGGTCTAAGGTAAGATTTGGAGAAAACTGCTTAAGAATAACAGTCGGTACGGATGCCGAAAACATATTATTAATAAACGCACTGAGTGCACTGGAGCAATAAGATGAAAAAAGCATTATTTATAGATCGGGACGGTACGCTTATTTTAGAACCTGAAGATGAGCAGATTGACAGTCTCGAAAAGTTAGATTACTACCCAAAAGTATTTACCGAGCTTTCTAAGGTGGCCAAAAGTAACCAGTTTGAACTGGTTATGGTGACCAACCAGGATGGGTTGGGCACCGACTCCTTCCCGGAAGGAGACTTTTGGCCCGCACACAACAAAATGATGGAAACACTGGAAAATGAAGGTATCTCTTTCGATGAGGTGCTGATTGATCGCTCGTTTCCTCATGAAAACCAACCGACAAGAAAACCGGGCACGGCCATGCTTTCGGCTTACATGACGGAAGATTACGACTTGGAAAACTCTTTTGTAATCGGTGACAGACTAAGCGATATCGCATTAGCTAAAAACCTAGGTTGCAAGGGTATTCTGATGAATGAAAATCTGATTGAGGACCTGGCCGATCAACAGCTTACTGATAGTTGTGCTTTCATTTCTGCAGACTGGTCAAAAATTAGCGCCTTTCTCTTACAGAAATCACGAATAGGGACTGTCAAGCGTAAAACAAACGAAACAGACATCGACATTACTGTAAACCTCGATGGCAGTGGAAAAGCAGAAATTAGTACCGGAATCGTGTTTTTTGATCACATGCTAGAGCAAATTGCCAAGCACGGTCAGGTAGATTTACAAATAAAAACCATAGGAGACCTTGAAGTCGATGAACATCATACTATTGAAGATACAGCAATCGCTTTAGGTGAGGCATTTTCAAAGGCATTGGGTGATAAAAGAGGGATTGAGCGCTATGGCTTTTGCTTACCTATGGACGATGCTTTGGCCCAGGTAGCGCTCGACTTTGGTGGTAGAAATTGGATTGTGTGGGAGGCAGAATTTAAAAGAGAAATGATAGGTAAAATGCCTACAGAGATGTTTTATCATTTCTTTAAATCGTTCTCTGATAGTGCTAAATGCAATCTCAATATTTCTGTGAAGGGCGACAACGAGCACCACAAGATCGAAGGTGTTTTCAAAGCTTTTGCTAAAGCTATAAAAATGGCTGTAAAAAAGGATGGAGATCAACTACCAAGTACTAAAGGAGTATTGTAGTACCGCCTCCCTAAATTCCTCCAAAGGAGGGACCTTAAGTCTTCCCCAGTTGGGGAAGATATAGATGGGGCCAATAGATCAGAATTATGAATTGACAAAATGAAAGTAGCAATCATAAAATATAATGCGGGTAATACCCAATCAGTCATTTTTGCACTGGAGCGCATGGGCATCCACCCTATGCTCACTAATGATTGGGAAGAGCTGAAATCTGCTGACAAAGTCATATTTCCAGGGGTTGGTGAGGCCAGCACTACGATGGAAAACCTGAAACAGTTTAAACTTGATGAATTGATTGTTGACTTAAAGCAGCCTGTTTTGGGGATCTGTCTGGGTATGCAACTGATGTGCAAACATAGTGAAGAGGGAAATGCCAAAGGCTTAGGCATATTTGATGTGGATGTAAAGCGTTTTCAAGCCAAAAATGGTGAAAAAGTACCTCACATGGGATGGAACAACCTAACGTATCTCAAAGGAAACTGGATTGCCAGAGGGCTACCTGACACAAACATGTATTTTGTGCACAGCTATTACGTACCTGTGTGTAAAGACACTGCTGCTGAGTGTGATTATATCTTACCTTTTAGCGCAGCCTTACAAAAAGACAACTTTTATGCGGTGCAATTTCACCCCGAAAAATCGGGTAAGCAGGGAGAAAAACTACTTCAAAAATTTATAGAACTACTATGAGAGTAATACCAGCAATAGATATTATCAACGGCCAATGTGTACGCCTTACACAAGGTGATTATAATCTAAAGAAAGTATATAATGAAGACCCGCTGGAGGTGGCCAAAATGTTTGAAGATGCTGGCATACAGTATTTACATCTGGTAGATCTCGATGGTGCTAAAAGCGGCCATATTGTAAATGAGAAAGTGTTGGAAACCATTGCTGGAAAAACCTCTTTGCAAGTAGATTTTGGTGGTGGCATAAAAAGCGATGAAGATATTAAGAAAGCCCTTCACGCTGGCGCCAGGCAAGTGACATGTGGCAGTATAGCTGTTAAAAATCCAATTAAAGTACAAGAGTGGGGCGATAAGTTTGGCTTTGAAGCCATTATTATTGGTGCTGATGTGAAGGATAGGAAAATAGCCGTTCAGGGCTGGACACAAGCCACCACGCTATCTGTGGAGGACCTATTACATAAATACTTAAGTGATGGCTTTGAGTATGTGATATGTACCGACATCGCTACAGACGGCATGCTACAAGGGCCGAATTTCGAACTATATGAAGATTTACTCAATATTTTTCCAACGATTAAGCTAATCGCAAGTGGTGGTGTAAGCTCCATGGATGACCTAAAAAAGCTGGATGTACTAGGTGTTGAGGGTGCCATTATTGGAAAGGCTATATATGAGAGTAAGATCACATTAAAGGAATTGGAGCTTTATCATGCTTAAGAAACGAATCATACCTTGCCTTGACATCAAAGATGGCAGAACTGTCAAGGGAATAAACTTTGAAGGCCTGAGGGATGCCGGTGACCCGGTACAGCTAGCTACCATTTACGCAAAACAAGGCGCTGACGAACTGGTTTTTCTTGATATTTCTGCTACAAACGAAAAGCGAAAGACCTTGGCTGCGTTAGTCAAAGACATAGCCAAGCATGTAAACATTCCTTTTACGGTAGGTGGTGGCATCAGCAGTGTAGAAGACGTGGCTCCCCTTCTCATGGCAGGTGCAGATAAGGTAACCATTAACTCCTCTGCTGTCAAACGTCCAGAGCTGATCGATGAATTAGTAAAGGCTTATGGCAGCCAGTGTATTGTAGTGGCTATTGACGCCAGACAAGTGGATGGAACTTGGATAGTACATACACATGGTGGTAAACAGCCGACAGAAAAAGAGCTGTTTAGCTGGGCACAGGAGGTTGAGCAAAGAGGTGCAGGTGAAATCATGTTTACCAGTATGGATCATGATGGCACTAAAAATGGTTTCGCCAACGAAGCGTTGGCTAAACTATCAGACACAGTGACAATACCAATCATAGCCTCTGGTGGCGCTGGCACTATGGATCATTTTGTAGATGTCTTTACAAAAGGAAAATCAGATGCTGCGCTAGCAGCCAGTATTTTTCATTTTAAAGAAATCGGAGTGCCTGAATTAAAGAAATTTTTATACAACAAAGGATTTGCAATCAGATAATGGATTTAGACAACGTAGCATTCGACAAATTAGACGGCCTTATTCCCGCTGTGGTGCAAGATTACTTCACTAAAAATGTACTGATGGTCGGTTTTATGAATCGGGAAGCCATCGAAAAGACACAAAGTGAAGGTAAAGTCACTTTCTACAGCCGCTCGAAACAACGCTTATGGACAAAAGGCGAAACATCCGGTAATTTTCTAACACTCAAATCCATGGAGTTGGATTGCGACAATGATACCGTATTGATCATAGCCACCCCTCAAGGACCAGCCTGTCACAAAGGAAATGATACTTGTTTTGGTGAAAAGCAAAACCTGTCAACTGATCTGGGCTTTCTGGAGTCAACGATTCAAGACAGAGTGGCAAACCCGAAGGAAGAATCTTATACGAATAAGTTATTGGCCTCAGGCATCAATAAAGTAGCTCAAAAGGTGGGTGAGGAAGCTGTAGAGTTAGTCATTGAAGCCAAAGATGATAATGAAGAACTGTTTTTAAATGAAGCTTCTGACCTAATGTATCATTACCTTGTGCTACTAGCCGCCAAAGGGTACAGCTTAAATGATGTAATTAAAGTGCTGAGGGAAAGACATAGTTAAAACTATCTCAGCACCATCAAATCTGATTCATCATCTCTTTCATACAAAAAGCTAAATTTATGCTCTCTTGAGCCTGCCAATGGAAGGTTGACTGTGAATTTTGAATACACGCCATATTCGGATTCCACATCTATGCTACCATTTAGCACGTGAATTGATTTTTGCACAATGTACAAGCCAAGACCATTGCCTTTAGAGTGTTCTGTACCTCTGTAAAACATATCAAACAATCTTTCTTTACTTGAAGGGTCGAATCCAATACCATTGTCGATTACTGCAATTACCAGCTCATCATCAACAATCTCTACTTTTAGCTCTACACAGCAATCAGGCATTCCCTTAACCATACTATAGTACAAGGCATTCTCTATGAGATTCGCTATTATAACCTCAATTAAGTTTGGTATTGTCTCTAAACTTAGATCTTCCTGACATTCAACTTTTAGTTCAATGTTATGTGCTTCAATGAATGGTTTAAAATGATTATAAATGCGATCTATAATATCAATCAACTTCACTTGAGAAAAATCGCCCGGTTGATGAATCTCACTGATTACACTCAATTTTTTCAATAACCGATCCATGTCTGTCGTAGTCTTAACCATTCGATTCATCATTTCATCTTCACCTGATTCGAAGGTTACAATGTTGCAAAGACCTACAATCGAACAAACAGGAGACCTTAAGTCATGCGAAGCTCTATAAAGTACAGTGTCAAGTTCCCTATATGTTTCTTCAAGAAGCCTTGTCCTCTCATGTACTATTTCTTCAAGATTCTCATTGACACGTTTCACTTCGGCATTTGCGGCAATCAGTGCCTTTTTCTGTTTTTTGAGCCTGTTGCTAAAATAGATTAAGAGAATAGTAAGGATGGCAAACACCAACACCACAACAGAGGCTGCAATTAGTCTTTGTCGAAATATACGTTGATCCTCCAGCCGTTGCGCTTCACTCGCAGAAAGCTTGCCCTCCAACTCTTCTATATCAAAAAACTTATCTTTTAATCCATTTATAACCTGGAGGTAATTGCTCTGATTTTTATAAAATTCATCCTCATTGGCTTTTAATAGCTGCTCAAGAATATTAATATCTGTCAGCAACTCTGCACGGGCATTTTCATCTAAGTTTTCAAATCCAATTTCAAGTTTCTCATTGATCACTTGTATTTTTTCCTCAAATTCAATTTTCTGCTGGGCTAAAAGTTGGTTTTCCAACCTGGCATGGTTCAATAGTGTTTTAATGTCATTTTGAACGTTTGTGGTGTCAGTAATATTCCCAACAAAAATAGATGCATCCTGCTTAATTGAGTCTTGCAGTTTGGCCACCAACGATTCAAATTTTGCATCCACCTTTCGCTTAAGTTCTTCATCAAATTTTTCGATTTGATAATTTTTGAACATCGCATAGAAAACGGTGAGCGATTGAATGGAGTCAAGTTTGTTAAAATCAAAGCTTTGAAAATACTTCTCATCAACTGGTTTAGGGGTTTCTATGGCCTTTTCCTGTATCGGCAATTCCTCTTTCGTAATAGCCACTTTTGGTTGTATTTTATCAACCAGCAACTCATACCCACCATTGTTACTTTGAATACTCAGGGTCTCATAGCCTTCTATTTTAAACTGACCTACAGCATTAATAGATTCATTGAGTGCCAGCGGCAACTCGATTTTTCCACTTTGATCGGTAGTCGTTGTTATTGTTTTTTTTCCATTAAATACCACTTTAAGATTCCTATGGGCATTTCCATTGGATGACATAACATACACCGGAATTATCTGATAGTTTTTTCTTCGAACTATTATCTCCAAAATACCCTCGCTCAAAATCCATGAGGCCGCCTCAAGAGATACGTCCTTGATATTCACTGACTTGACAGAACCTGCATTGAGCTCTATAAACGCTGTTCCTTTGCTATCAACTGAAAAGTATGCCCCTTCATTTACCGACACACTCAGATTACCATATGCCTTTAGTCCCTCTGTAAATGTTTTGACCTGTACCAGCTGCCTTTCCTGTGCCAGCAATGATGCTCCAGCAAAAAACACCAGGACAAACAGTGTTATTTTAAAAAATTCAATACTCTGTAAACGCCTCATTATATATCTAATTTGAATCGGGGTTGAATTCATCATTTACAACCACAATTTCATATTTATCATTTTTCTTTTTGTGCTTGGGCACTTCAAAGCTAACTATACCCTCCTTTATGCCACCACCAATAATTTGTACTCTATACTTACTGTAATAAGGAATGGTCATTGAAAAGTTGCCTTCATCATCCGAAACTGTCTCCGCCACAATTACATTTTGAATATTATCTATCAAAATAAGTTTTGCATTAGGTAGAATCTTAACTTCAGAGGAATCCATCCAGTTTTGTTCAATGTAGTTTACCACGCCAGTTACTTCAAGCGGATAAGGCTGTATGTTCATTTCGAATGTATAAATATCATCATCGAACCCGCCTTTATCCCTATTAGAGGTGAGGTATCCACCCCGACCTAAAGAATCTAAAGCTATACCAAAATCATCGTAACTTGAGTTTAGTGGGTAACCTAGATTATCAATTTCTTTCACCGAATCATATTTCAACAACACTTTGAATATATCGAGCCCCCCTAAGCCTGGATGGCCATTTGAGGAAAAGTATAACTCATTATTTTTATGAAGATATGGTGACATTTCATCTCCAGAAGTGTTGATCTCTTCCATATTTTGGGGTTCGGTCCATTGACCATTCATTTTGACAGATTTATAAATATCTTTCCCTCGGGTGTCTTTATGTTTATCTGAAGTGAAATATAACACCTGGCCATTTTCATCTATGGTTGGATCACTCATTGAATGGTTCAAACTGTTGTATGGGAACGCACCAGTTCTTTTCCATCCTTTTGATGTTTTTTCTGCAAAAAACAATTGTAAAGTACGTGGCTTACCAGACGCCCTATCTGATGAAGTTGTGGCATATACCATTTTGCTTTCGTTATCAAAAAATGCTACCGGACCTGCATGAAATCCATCATTCAATCCTTTATCAAACAATGACGGTTCATCATAACTTAGCACATCTTTGGTACTATCTTTTACTACTTTGCTATAGTATAGTTTGTAAAAAGGACTATTAATACCTGCATCAATTCTACGCACCAGCCTTACTTCTTCTCTATTCGAAACAAAAACTATCCCATCATTATACGGGCGAGCTGCAAACTCACCATGGTTAGTATTAAATGGCACCTTTTTTATGGCAAAATACATCGAGTCTTCATACAAAAATTTAACATTCGCCAGTCTCCATATTTTCTGTTGCAACAGCTCATTAGACGGATCAGCAGTCAATGCCTGCTTATAGCCTTCTATGGCATCACCATAGTGTCCAATACTTGCCTGAGCCTCAGAATAATAATACAGATCTTCTGCTGCCAGTTCATTACCACGTGATAAATGACGTTTGTAGTGATCAATGGCATTGGCATATTGCTTTAGGAAATAATAACACCTAGCAATATCAACATGAATATCATCTGGATGCTTATTCTTCCGAGCTACATGTTGATACTCTTCGAGTGCCTGATGGTAATCTTTACTTTCGTAATATTTGTCAGCAAGTTCAATGTCTTTTTGAAACAATCGGAAAATCGATTCCTGAGCTATTGCCTGCCCTGAATAACCAAACATCGCCAACACTATTATAAAGCACCTCGCTTTTGATATAAAAGATAAATCCGGACTCATCTTGGAGAGGCTACATTTGCTTGTTTAAACTCAAAAAGATAACGTGCCATAATCTCATGTGATGCATTACTAAGGTTAGAAATGTCACCGATTGGGTAGTCGTAAGAGTAACCAAATTGAAATTGTGGTGTCACTTGTAATCTCAAAATAAAATCAATCGATTCTTGTTTGCGATATGAGATACCCGTTGTTATTACTTTACGATAGGTTGCATTTAAATTTATATCATAAGACAACGGAACACCATTTAAATACTTCAGCAGCACACTGGGAGTTAGCTGTATTTGCTGACTTATATCAATCATAAGTTTAGAAAAAATAAAATGATTTAAGTCGCTCAACCTGGTAGTAGTACTATCATTTAAAGCAATCTCATTGGGGATTACTTCCGGAATCGAATAACCCAGATGAAACTGTGGTGTCCTAAAATATAGCCCTGCACCAAAATCAAAATAGGTTTCGGAAATATCTGCATTGCTAATGGAAGGATCATTATTGGCCTGAGCCGCAAGCGATGCGTAATCAGCCCTTCGGTTATTTACTCCTGCCTGCAGACCAAATGACAGCACCTTTTTGCTACTTAGGTTTAAATGATAAGCATAATTTGACCCAATATTTAAAGTCTTATGTACACCAATCTTATCGTGGTTAAAAATGAGTCCCACTCCCACTTGCTTATCCTTAAATAAAGTATGTGCCGACATCGTTTGAGATTCTGGTGCACCCTCTACTCCTGACCATTGATTTCTATAGATGAAAGTCATGCTTAGCGCCTCATCTGCTCCCGCATATGCCGGATTGATGATAGAGCCATCGAACATATATTGTGTATACTGAACTCTTTGCTGTGCGCTCGCTTCAGTTAATGCGGAAAGCATAACCACAACCATGGTAGCAAGCATTAATTTCATTCCGTTAACCACATCCTCCTTTCTCATGCTGCTACCTTATAAGTTCTATAAAACCCGTTTTCTCAACTGTTGAAGAAACAAAGTTTACCGAGATATAATAAAAATACGTTCCTGTAGGTACGAGTGCACCGTTTTTGTTGGTGCCATCCCAAATTATTTGATCATTATCATAACCCGATGCTGAATACACCTCACTACCCCATCGATCGACAATTCTTACCTCGTTATTGCTATATTTCTCAATATTAGGTAACAGCCACACATCATTTACACCATCATTGTTGGGTGTTACTAAAGGCGTGATTGCAAAATCTACTTCTTCATAAGTAACCGTTACATCGAAAGTGCACATTACTTCATCACCTACTTCGTCAGTTGCTGTATAAATAACCTGAGTGGTACCAATATCAAATTTATCTCCCGGATTATGAGTGCTTTCCAATGTAACCGAACCACAAACAATACTTGCTGTCGGAGGCTCCCACGTTACTTCAACCGACCCTGACTCACCTGTTTCAGCACTAATATTTGTAGGGCACCCTTCAATTGTTGGAAGGTTCTCATTTTTTACCACCACATTAAACGTGCAATTAGCAGTATTACCCTCGTTGTCTGTGGCAGTATAGACTATTTCGGTAACACCCAGAGGAAATACATCTCCTGATTGAAAATTACTGGTAGTAGTGAAAGATCCGCAATTATCTGATACTACCGGCACCTGCCAGGTAACAGTAGTTTCACAAGATGCATTTGTAGTGACTTCTATATTTCCAGGGCATTGTGAAATTGCCGGGGTCGACTTGTCCTCCACTATAACATTGAAAGAGGATGTTGTCTCAAGCCCATTTGCATTAGTTGCCACATAAGTTACAGAGGTAGTTCCCAATGGAAAGACACCTCCGGAATTAAAATTACTGGTCAAAGTCGTTTCACTACAATCTTCGACAGTAGGTGACTGCCAGCTCACCACTGCCTCACAATTCTCATTAGCCTCAACTTGAATATCAGTAGGAGTGTTATTGATCACCGGAGCACTGATATCCTGGATAATAACATTAAATGAGCAACTTGACGAATTTCCTTCATCATCAGTCGCTATATAAGTAATGAGAGTAGTCCCAACTCCAAATGAATCGCCCGGACTAAACGAGCTGGTAGGAGTCAGCGTACTACAATTATCTGTAGCATTAGGCGGGGTCCAGTTTACTATGGTCCCACAACTACCATCATCCTGCACAATAATATCTGTAGGGCAACCAGTAATCACAGGAGAAGTATCGTCTATCACAGTTACATCAAAGGAACAAATAGTACTGTTACCTGCGTCATCAGTTGAGGTATAAGTTACAGTCGTAGTGCCCAAACCAAAGGTATCACCAGAGTTAAATGGACTTGTTGGTGTAACTGTTGCAGTACAATTGTCTGTCGCATTTGGAGTTGTCCAATTTACAACTGCTTCGCAACTACCATCAGCCGATACAATTATATCTGATGGACAACCTGCAATTACTGGAGGAGTATCGTCAATCACAGTTACATCAAATGAACAGGTTGCACTATTACCTGCACCATCTGTGGCAGTATAGGTCACAGTTGTTGTACCCAAACCAAACGTATCGCCAGAGCTAAAAGCACTGATTGGCGTTAAAGGTGTAGTACAGTTATCTGTCGCATTGGGCAGTGTCCAATTTACTATAGCTTCACAACTACCATTAGCCGACACAGTAATATTTGTTGGGCATCCCGTAATGACAGGCGCAGTATCGTCTATTACTGTTACATCAAATGAACAAACAGCACTATTACCTGCATCATCTGTTGCAGTATAAGTCACAGTTGTCGTTCCCAAATTAAACGTATCCCCAGAGCTAAATGCACTGTTTGGCGTTACAGGTGTCGTACAATTATCCGTGGCATTAGGAGGTGTCCAGTTTACAATGGCCTCGCAGATTCCATTGGCTGAAACAATTATATCTGTTGGGCATCCCGTAATGACAGGAGCAGTATCGTCTATCACGGTTACATCGAATGAGCAAATAGCACTATTACCGGCATCATCTGTGGCCGTATATGTCACAGTAGTCGTTCCTAAACCAAACGTGTCGCCAGAGCTCAAAGAGCTGACTGGTGTTATAGGTGCAGTACAATTGTCTGTAGCATTCGGTGGTGTCCAGTTCACTATGGCTTCACAGCTTCCATTGGCAGATACAACTATATCTGTTGGACAACCTGTAATTACAGGAGGAGTATCATCTATCACAGTCACATCAAAAGAACAAGTTGCACTATGACCCGCATCATCTGTGGCAGTATAGATTACAGTAGTTGTACCCAAACCAAACGTATCGCCAGAGCTAAATGGACTGGCTGGAGTTATAGGTGTTGTACAATTATCTGTAGCACTTGGAGGTGTCCAGTTTACAATGGCCTCACAGCTACCATTGGCAGATACAATTATATCTGAAGGGCAACCCGATATTACAGGGGGAGTATCGTCTAGTACAGTTACATCAAATGAGCAAGTAGCACTGTTACCTGTCCCATCGGTGGCGGTATAAATCACCGTAGTTGTACCCAACCCAAAAGTGTCACCAGAGCTAAATGGACTTGTTGGATTTATTGGCGTTGTACAATTATCTGTTGCCGTAGGGGGTGTCCAATTCACAATGGCCTCACAGCTACCATTGGCTGATACAATTATATCTGAAGGACAACCGGAAATTACTGGAGGTGTGTCATCAATTACTTCAACATTAAAAAAGCAGAAGGCATCATTTCCAGCATCATCTGTTGCCATATAGACTACCTGCGTAGTGCCTAAACTAAATGTATCACCCGGGTCGAAATTTCCAGAAGGGGTAATCGCGGTACAGTTATCATTAACTGTAGGTACCGTCCAATTTACGACTGCTTCGCAAGAGCCGTTTGCCGAAACTGTGATGTCTGAGGGACAATCTACAAAAACGGGGTCTGTATTATCTAAAATAGTTACATTGAAGGAACATGTGGCCACATTACCCGAATCATCTGTTGCAGTGTAAGTAACTTCAGTTGTGCCAACGCCAAAGGAATCTCCCGGGTTATGCGAACCAATGGGTACAATAGGAGATGTGCAATTATCACTGGCCGAAGGGGGTGACCAGTTCACTATCTTTTCACAAGAGGCATCTGCAAAAAAGAAAAAATCTGACGGACAACCACTGAGTGTTGGATCTACATCTTCACTAATACTTACATCAAAGCTACAAACCGTCTCATTTCCATAATCATCAGTGGCAGTATATGTTACGGTAGTTGTCCCAACTGAAAATGTATCGCCCGAGTTATGTGAACTAACGAAAGACGCTACATTGCAATTATCTGAGGCAACAGGCTCAGTCCAGTTTACGGTGCTGGAGCATGCTGAGCCAATATTTAAATTAATATCTGATGGGCATCCTGTAATAGTCGGAAACTCAGAATCGACATTCGACTCCTCACAACAAATGACACCGCCACTTAGACTTTCACCTCCCAGCACAATAAAATTTCCCTGAACGGTTCCGGAGAAAAGAGGAGGACTGCAAGATGTGACAAATGTTTCAGTATCAACCAGGTTTACCGGGATACTAAGGTAGGTTACATTTACTGTCACATTTCCGTCAAATGGCTGTCCTGGTGTAGCGCTTTCAACTAAAATTTCACTCGATAAAAAGCTTGCTCCAACCGGACCGCTGTCATCTGAGGCACTGACGCTTACAACAATACCACCAGTATACTCCAATGTCAGGTTAATCAAACCACCTTCACAAGGCCCACATGTGCCAGCAGCAGGGCAATCACATGATTGACCATAGCTTAAATTACCACTTAAACATAGAAGGGCTAACCCAAGGAATACTACCTTAATACTTCTTTTAAGCAATATAATATGCTTATTGTTGTTCAACTTTTATGAGTTTAAATAGTATCTGGTTAATCAATCCTTTAAAGAAGGCTTAACCTGCGAATTTCGCAAATAAACACAACAATATAACTAATTTATTTAGAGGTATGGAAATAAATATTTGAGTGGTAATCAGTTAAACCTCAATATGATAATCAAAAAAAATATTTTATTACAAAATTGTCAGGTCGATTACAATATCGCCCCCTCCCCTTTGCCTAATATTGCCAATATTGAAAAAAAACAACAGCATGTCAAAAATCAAAATCATCGATGGGTACGAGTTTGAAGCTTACGAACGTGAAGCACTCGCTGAAGAACAAGTAAAAAAGAACAGCAGGTCATTTTTTGAGTTTATGGATCAAAGGCGTTCTGTTCGCACATTTTCAGACAAGCCAATTCCTAAAGAGGTAATAAAAAATATCATAAAAGCAGCATCTACTGCGCCATCAGGAGCACATAAGCAACCATGGACTTTTGCGGTTGTATCTAACCCTGACCTTAAAAAACAGATTAAAGAAGCCGCTGAAAAGGAAGAATATGAGAGTTATAATAGTCGCATGAGTGAAGAGTGGTTGGAAGATTTGAGGCCACTACAAACAGATTGGCACAAGCCATTTTTAGAAATTGCACCATACCTGATTATCGTTTTCAAAAAAGCTTATGATATCGATACTGAAGGAAATAAACACACCAACTATTATGTAAATGAGTCTGTGGGACTTGCCGCTGGCTTTTTGATTTCAGCTATTCACCATGCTGGTTTGGTTGGGCTTACGCACACCCCTTCCCCAATGAATTTTTTAACAAAATTACTCAAACGGCCTGCCAACGAGCGACCGATATTGCTTGTACCTGTTGGGTATCCAACAGAGGATACATATGTGCCTAAACTCTCAAGAAAACCACTTGATGAGGTAGCTGTTTTTTATGAGTAGCAAATTTATATTATTATTGTAAAGATGGGCAACCACCATATTATAAACCTAGCAAAAAAGCTCAAATCAGAAGGTTACGACTTCGGGCAGATTAGAAAATATCTGAATAATGAAGGCGTCACAAATGAAGTAATTTCGGAAGTATTCATAAAAATAGATGCAGACGAAATTCATGATCTGCGATTAAAGCAGAAAATATCACAAGCAAAAACACAATATTTTATTGCTCTTTTGATCTTTATTATAAGCTTAATTTATAATATAATAGACTATACCGAAAACTACAGCATCCACCCGGCAACTCTCATTTTTCCTATTGGATTGGTCACTGCCGCGTATTTTCACTTGAAATCTTTAAAAGAAAAACGATATTCGATGACATCACTATTGAGAGAAGAGAAACGTAACAGTAATAAAAAATACAAATTTAGATGAACCTCTAAACACATAAGCCCGACTTAACTAAAAATCGGGATTATGAAATCTTATATTCTAGCTTACTGCATACTCACATGCTTGTTGAGAAGTCTTTCCATGTCAGTTTTAATCCCCGGGTACATTGATATGCTGACCTAAGAAAATAGCATTTAAAAACAGGCGATTGGTGCCATACCAACTTCCTCTAAAGTTCGGATTATCAGCAAACATTACTACTCTTCCCCTACCTACCGGACTCACGATGAGCGAGGCTGAAGGCTTTAGAAATGTATTTAAGTTTTTATCCGTAATAAACCCATCTATGTGAGGGTCAGCCGTATACCTGGCTACAGTAGAATACTTGTTTTCACTCGGAGCCAGCCATACTGTGCTATTTCTATACACAGGCAGCCTTTCTCTTTTAAAACCAAATGCCAGCGGATGGGTCAAGTCTAAATCAACTTCAAAAATTGCACCCCCTACACTTTCTTTTCCTCTATTTTCTCTGGCAGTCACATACGGCAACCTTTTGTATTCTTTGTTTTCCTCATCCTTTTCCTCTTCAATCAATTTTTCTTTCACAAGCTTATTTTTAACAGCCCAGGCTGAGGCCGTTCTACTTGTTATTAAGGTATTACCCAGAGCCACCCACTGTTTAATTTTATCTCGCTGCATAGAGTCAAGGTCATAGCTACCCGATACCATCACCATTACATTATATTTACTCCAACCTATACCGTTAAAATCTCTCATAGGTATTTTAGTAATGGGCATATTTACCCGGGTATCAAGCAAATGCCATACTTCACCTGCCTCGTAAGAAGACACGCCATCTTCTACCAACATAACGGCTTTTGGTTGCTCGACAAACTCTACATAACCACTTCCCAGATCAATACCTGTGCTGCTATAGCCAGTTTCTACTGTATTTACCTCAACACCATATTTATTAGCCGCTTGAGAAACCAAACTAAACAAAGAGTCTGGTTTTATTTTTTGCTTACTTACAGGTATCACCATTGTGCCATAATCATACGCCTCTCCGCTAATAGAGAATGGTTTAAATGCAGACAGTACATTGGCGCCACCCTTTTGCAAGTGATACATCACCGCTGGTGCATAGTAATCTTCCCATTTGATGATATATGCATAGTTAGATTTTGCTACTGTCACTTTTGTCGGTGATATTTCTGTAACCTCCTCACCCATTGATGGTGTACTTGTCATGGCCGCATATGGCATGTTGTAAAAGTTAGCCAAGGACCATGCAGAAGCATCATAAAATACGCTATCTACATACTCATCGTAGGTTTCAAACATAGTTTGCACCATTCTATATTGAGGTTGATCAGTTGGCACCACATAAGCAAAAGCAGGATCATAAACTTGTCCATTTTGTGTAGTACGCTGGCCTAGTTTAAATACTTTAATTCTATGCAGAAGCAACTTATCAATAAAGGCATCAGTGCGGTTTTTATCATATGCATCTCCAAAAACATACCCATCAATATTGCTTTTTTTAGCATTGTCTAATGCTGACTTAAAAAACCTTTTCTGATAGTCGTAAAGCATCGCTTTGTTTTCTACCGCGGCTTTTACCGTTGCAATACTTGAAGTCAATTGATTGCGTATAGTAAAGGCAAAAGTAATTTTCCCTGTTGGGGTTTTCTGCACATGACCTCTTGAACTTGCTTGCTCAAAAAGTATTGCCAAACCACCCTGCAGGTCAGGGTATGACGACCCATACCCAGGGTAAGTACCGTCAAACACCTCTTTGGTAAAGTAAAACGAGCCAATATCATCCATTGCCTCTACATAATACTCAGCAAATTTATCGTTGAGAGTTGTGTAGTTTTCTTTCGGCATAATAGGGTCCTTAGAAGCATTGGCCTTCATTGGCTCAAAGAAATAGGTGCTATTTGAACCCATTTCATGAAAATCAGTGACCACGTTTGGATACCATTTGTGATACCAATTAAGTTTACCTCTACTCTCCGGGTGTATGCCCAGTAGCCAATCTCTATTCAGGTCAAACCAATAATGATTGGTACGGCCACTAGGCCACCTTTCGTTATGTTCCGCATCATCCGGATCGGCTACCATCGGATCACCTTTAAACATATTGGCCCATTGAGTATGTCGATCTCGACCATCTGGGTTGATTGTTGGGTCAATAAAGATCACGGATTCGCTAAGGTATTTTCTTACCTCCTCGCTTTCTGAAGCTACTAAAATATAAGCTGTTAGAAGTGCCGCCTCTGAACTTGATGGCTCGTTTCCATGTACATTATACCCGAGATTTATAAATATCGGAATATCATTGTTTAGCGCAGCATAGGGTTGCACAGCCTTCAAATGCTCATTTCTCAATGTCTCCAGGTTAGACATGTGCTGAGGGTCAGTAACCGTAAGTATTACTAAAGATCGATGTTCATAAGTCTTACCATAGCTATTTGTTTGTGCTCGATCAGATAGCTCTGCAAGTTTGGTAAGATAAGCTACTATTTGATCATGGCGTGTATGATGTGTGCCAATTTCATAGCCTAGAAAGGCCTCAGGGGTAGGTATTTTACTATTAAATGGGCCTTTATCTTTTAAGAAGAAATCCTGAGCACCACAAAAGCTCGTAAGTATGACGAAAGTGAAGGTGAAAATACTTTTCATATTAAACAGTTTATTTAGGTCTGATATTAAGGTACTAAAGCTGCATATTTTCACATAGCTTAATTATATAATCGGTTAGTCGGGTTTCTTTTTTACAAGGACTCCATTATTCATTTATAAAAACTTACTATTTTTGACACCATGAAGCAACTATTGATATTATCTGCAATCCTATTTTTGGCCAGCTGCCAACAAAGAAATTATCCTACTGGTAAAGAGCCTGAAAACATGATCATCCCTAGTGAAATGGATGTGACTAAACTCATGATGAATGGTGAAAATAAAACAGAGGAGTTAGGTCAGGTACGTCTAACTAAAACACAGTGGAGTGAATATGACAGAGAAGGCAATGTAATAGGTGTAGCCGAAATAGTTTCTGTAAACAATAGAACCATTGAAGTAAAATGGACAATGGCAGAAAATGGTGCCACTGTTGGTGATAACACTTTTTATGATTATCACATACTCACTGATAAGGTGATTTTTACCATTTGGCAAAAGAATACCCAGAAAGGATATTTTGAAGCATCGTTGAAGTAGATTTTTACTTTAACTGATCTGCAAAATCTTCTACGTCAAACTTTACGTCATCTTCACCTATTTGATCAAATGGGTTTTCCAGGTGCTCCTGAATATTATCAAGACTCACCAGGATAAAACTGAATATGATGGGCATGAAATATTCTAACCCATGTGAATACTCTTGTGCGGCATGTACAAAATATGGCCCATACAACACTGGAAAGCTATAGATAAAAACCCGACTGTAGGCGCGCAGGGTAACAGGTGTACGGTACTGTTTTATAACTTTAATATTTTCAATATCTACAATTAGCTTACTCACATACTGATTTACCCGAGATACTTCGCCCAAATACATATCTAATTTGCGTAGTCGTTGTAAAGTTTTAGAGAGTTCACTAATTCGTTCATAAACGGTGCGTTCCGCCTCATCAAAATTATTATTATTGACACTACACAGATTTCTCAAGGCCAAAAAAACTTCAATTAATTGATTTTTAATGTCAGCAGTGAAAGCTTGATCTGACGGCTCAATCCACTGTTGAGATGCCATATAAATAGCATTTAGGTGGGCTTTAAAATCACTTAACAACATAAGTGTTCGTTCTCTACGCTTATACGCACTATCAATGGAGAACACTACCGGAAACACAATAGCAATACCAATTATAGTAAGTGGAAAATCTGCCTGCAGGCCATAATAACCACAAAGCCATGTGGATAAGACCGCCAATATGGTAACAATGAAGGTCTTATAGTTTATGATAATAAATATGCTTCTAAATAGCTTCATAGGATTAATAGTAACACTACATCAAGTAAATCAAAATTTGAATTCCATCAAAGTGTTATTTTTTATCACTTTATTGTGAAAATATTTTGTATAATGTAGCTTAGAAAAAATAATATCTATGAATAACATTTTACTATTAGGAATTCCTGGTGATTGGATCTACTTAATCATATTTATCTATTTGATCCCAGGCATATTATGGCTTTGGGCATTGATCGATCTTGTGAAAAGTGAATTTTCAGATAAAAACATGAAGTTGGTATGGGCACTTATAATCATATTCATTCCATTTATTGGCTCTATCATCTATCTAATACTTGGCAGAAAGCAAAAATTATCTAACTCACAGTAAGTAATTCATTGGAGGCAGCACGTTGTTTGGCATGAATAGTAAGCCAAGAGTCTAAACAGCTTAACAGTGTCCATATAGTCTCGTAAACTTGTATAAACCCCAATGTTTATGAGACTTATTAGTATCGCTATCATCACCATTTTCACAATTGCTTGTTCAACTGCCCAGGATAGAAGAGTTGGTGGGCGTTGTGAAGGCTGCGAGGCGCTATTTGAGTATGGCGACCGACAATTAGACGCTACTGATACTTTACCAGGGTTTGAAGCCGCCAAGGAAAAAATCAAACTGAGTGGCACTGTATATAAGTCTGATGGTAAAACGCCAGCTGAAAACGTAATTATCTACGTATATCAAACTGACCAAAAAGGTATTTATCCAAAAAAAGGTAACGAGACAGGTTGGGGAAAAAGACATGGATATATCAGAGGCTGGATGAAAACGGATGCTACTGGCAAGTATAGCTTTTATACATTCAGGCCTGCATCATACCCAAATACTACTGTGGCTCAACACATCCATATTACAGTCAAAGAGCCCGGTTTAATCCCCTACTATATCGATGATTACAATTTTGCTGATGACCCCAATTTGAATGAAGGCCATTCTTCTAATCATAGAGGTGGCAATGGTCTCGTTAAGTTGAAAAAATCAGATAATGGGTTACTCACTGCTTCCAGAGACATCATACTGGGTAAGCATATCCCTGGTTATTAGAATAGTATATCAGCATATGCACCATTGGTATAGCTTTTACAAGAAAGCTTTCCTTTTAGAGCGTCCGGTTTAAACATCGATTTACCCAATAGCATTCTCACACACTCCTGAATACCTTCTGTGATGGAAGGGTGCGGATGTACACACTCTGCCAATTCCTCAATTCCCTTATCCATACTTATGAGCAAGGCAACAGCTTGTATGGCACTTGAGGCATGGTTACCCACCACACGCATGCCGAGTATTTTCATATCCTCATCATCTGTCACCAATAGTTTGATAAAGCCTTGTGTATTTCGTTTGGCAATGGCTCGAGGTATACAAGAATAATCTAGCGTAACGACTTTGTATGGAATTTCCTTTTTTCGAGCTTGTATCTCGTTGAGTCCTACTCCTGCCACTTCAGGATTAAGAAACATGATAGTCGATATATTTTCGTAGACTAATTTTCTTTTAGGTTTCCCGAAAATTCTCTCCACAGCATAGCGTCCCTCCAACTCCCCTACATTAACCAATGCTATATCAGCGGTAATATCTCCTACAGCATAAATATTTGGTACGCTTGTTTGCGTGTCATTATCTTCAATTCCTCGATTGGTTAAAGCCACATCTACCTGACCATTGTCCCAAAGGTTTTCATAGTTTGGTACTCTGCCTACAGACACCAAAGCTTTTTCAACATTAAATATTTCTTTGCGACCATCATCATACTCCAGCTCATACTCTACCCTACCATCTACAATATCCATTCTTATCAACTGCGAATTTCGGTGAATATGGACACCTCGTTGCTCCATGTTATCTTCAATCACACTCACTACATCCTCATCTTCAAAAGGTAATATCCTATCACCTTTATCAATAAGGTTAACTTTGGTTTTACCAAAACCCGAAAAAATAGTGGCAAACTCACAGCCAATAACACCGGCACCTAAGATTACCATGCTTTCGGGAAATTCCTCCAGCCCTTCAATGCCATCACTGGTCAGTATTACTTTCTCATCTATTGGAATATGTGGTAATTTTCTTGGTCGGCTGCCTGTGGCCAAAATGATATATTCTGCCTGCACGGTTTCTTTAGAGCCATTTTTATCTTCAATTTCAACTTCATGTTGGCTTAGCAACTTGGCATTGCCATTGCGAAACTCCAATAACTTCGCAAAAGTTGACTCCTCTAAAAGATCCATATGATCTATGAGCATGGCTTTACGCTCATCTACTGCTTTGGCTACCTCAGCTTTCACTTCCTGAAAATTGATATCCGGAACTTTTAAATTGAATCGCTTGAGGTTTTTATTAACAGCACTGGCCTCACGAGAGATTTCCCACCAGGTTTTGGAAGAAAGTGCGCCATTAGTAACACCTGCACCTCCAACTTTAGACTTTTCAATGAGTAAGACTTTCTTCTTGAAATCGACCGCTCGCATGGCAGCAGCATAGCCAGAAGGGCCTGCTCCGATAACAACTAAATCATATTTTTTCATAGACAAAAACCAACGTTGACATCTTAAATATAATGATTTATTCTTCAAATACTTAAATCAGTAAAAATGTATAAAAAAACAAAAGAAGCTGTCTCAAAAGTCTAGACCATGCGTCACTGCGCCATCGCTGAAGCTAAGAGCGCAAGCGATCAGAGCGTAGCGTGCAGCCTTAAGTGTCGTTTATTACACCTTTTTCTAAGGGATTCTTCACTACGTTCTGAATGACGGGTAACTTTTGAGACACCCTCTTTTATAGTAAAGGCCAATCTTCACTATCCACACATCGCCACTTGATTCAATTTTTCTTTAAGCAAGCTTCTGATTTCACCTATCGACTCGAAGAGTTGCTCGTAGGAATCAATTATAAAATAGCGATCCTGAAATTTATCTTTTCTATAAGGTGTATCAAGTATTTGAGCTACATCATAATCAAAGTGCTGTGGTTCATTGCTAAGTGCATATTTAGACTCCCCAGCAGAGCTTAATATACCTGCCCCATAAATTCTAAGGCCTTCCTCCTCTCTAATCAAGCCAAACTCTATGGTAAACCAGTATACTCTCGAAAGTAAATCAATGGCTACCGGGTCATCGGCATATTCGTGTCCAATTTGGCTCAATGCTTGTAAAAACCTGGTAAATGGCCTGTTTGTTAGTAACGGCACATGAGCAAACACATCATGAAACATATCGGGCTCCTCCAGGTAGTCTAGTTCACTCATTTTTCTCAACCAGGTAGTAGCGGGAAATTTCTTATTAGACATCAGTTCGAAGAAAAGCTGGTCATCCACGATACCCTCAACTGCAACCAACTCCCAACCCGTCATCCATTCCAAGATGCTATTGGTAACTTTGAAATCAGGTATCTGATCTGTACAAAAATTAGTATGCTTAAGACCTTTCAAATATTCCTTAGTTGCTGCCTTAGGAAGGTTTTTAATTTGCCTTGAGTACAAGATATTCCATACTTGCTGATCTTCCTGGGTATAATTTTCATATACCTGTTCCATGTTTTTTAATGTTGGAATTTGTCGATCATTTTCAGTTACCTTTTTCATTTTTTTCAGGTTAGTTATTAAATATTGAACATAAAAAAAGCCCCACTCTTGGAGTGGGGCTGTATATCTTAAAGTTATTATTTGCTAAGCTATGTACATACGCATCCTACTCCGAGTTGGTTGATTCGGTAATAGTAATAATAATATGCGTTGTTGAACTGTTTCATTTGCCTGCTAAAGTATAGAAGTATCATTAAACCCCAAAGTTTTTGACACATATATTTAAAAAATGCAACATTAATAGTGCTACAGACATGTAAACGATGATAATATTTATTAAATTATAATATGAGAGAAGGCTTTCTATGGTTGGTTTTTATGGTTTGTGGCATTTCGGCATCTGGTCAAAATGGTATGAGTTGGGAAGAAGCCCTGAGAACAGACAGTGCAACGCTTCATTGTTTTTGGTTTGATTCTGAGCCCTTTATATACCCATCTGGTGATTCCGTTGCAGGAATTGAATATGATATGATCAATAAGTTTGTTACTTATACAAATGAAGCGTATAACACAAATATCTCAATCAATTGGATCCGTTGCACTAGTTTCAAGCAGGCATATGACACGATCAAAAATATTGACATTCCAAATGCATTTGGCGCCTCCGCATTTTCGATTACACCAGAGCGAGCACAGGAAGTGAATTTTACACCCGGCTATATACCTGATATTTCGGTAATAGTCTCTGACTACAATTTACCAATTGCCTATAATGAAGGTGAGTTTGATAGCATTTTTAAAGGCAAAACAGCCATTTCGATTAGACAAACAACATTTGAACAGCATTTGGCTGACTTAAGAGCTCAAAGGAATATTAAGTTTGACATAAAATACATTTCGAGTTCAGGAAATCTAATTAACACTATTGCTCAGACTCCCAATAGCTTTGGCTATATAGACCTGCCTACCTACTTAAATGCTTTACAAGATACCATTAATGTTAAAAGGCAATACTTGTTTTCATTCAGTAATCAGGGCATTGGTTTTATATTACCCATCAATTCCGATTGGTCGATTCCATTTACACATTTTTTCAATCAGGAAAACTTTGGAGACCTGCGCGATGAAATAATTGCCAGCCACTTTGGGGCAGACGTGCCTTTTTTAATTAACAACATTGCCTCCGGAGTTGATATGAGCTCAAAAGATGAAGTATTACTACTAACAAAGGAGAAGGAAGTTCAATCCAGAGAGCTCATCAAATCGGCATTGGCTATACAAAGAGAAAATCTGACAGTCAAAGGATTTGTGATTGGTACAATCGTGTTGGTATTAGTATCGGTGATCACATTTAATCAGTACAGGTTGGCCTCCAACGCCAATAAGATGCTCAATGAACAGAAGGTTGAAATAGAAAATCAAAACAAGCAATTAGTCGACTTAAATACTGAAAAAAATAATCTGATAAGCATATTGGCTCATGATCTAAGAGCTCCTATCAATAACATTGAAGGACTGGCATCTTTACTTGAACTTGACGGCACAAAGGATGATCGTAAAGAATACATAGCCCAAATTCAGAAATCTACTAAGCGACTTAGTTCAATGATCGAGAAAATTTTAGACGTGGAGTCCATAGAATCTAATAGCACTAACCTATCAATTGAGAATATACGTTTAAAAGAAGTAATCGACCTCGTAATTGCAGAATTTGAGGAAATGGCCAGAAAAAAACAAATTACTCTCAGTTCGGAAGTAGATAATGAAGATTTGACCATTTCCGGAGATAAAATCTTCACACAGCAGATCGTGCAAAATCTAGTATCTAATGCGCTAAAGTTTTCTGAAAAGGGAAAGTCTGTTGTTTTGAAGCTAAAAGAATCTCAAGATAAAGCACAAATCATTGTGAGTGATGAAGGCCCAGGTATTTCGGAAGCAGAACAAACCAAACTTTTTAATAAGTTTCAGCGATTAAGTGCAAAACCCACTGCAGGAGAGCAATCTACAGGTTTAGGACTTTCGATCGTAAAGAAGTATATAGATCTAATGAATGGCTCCATAAGCTGCGTTAGCGAGCTGGGAAAAGGGACTGATTTCATTGTTGAATTTAAAAAAGTCTAACTCAACGACTGTGGTAATGTTAATTCAAAAATGGTGTACCCGCCATCTATTGCGTTTGCTTTTAATTTAACCTCTCCTTTAAGCACTTTAGTGGCTGTTTTTACTGTGTATAGCCCAAGTCCTGTACCAGAAACTTCATCCTGCCCAACAAAAAACATGTCAAAAATCTTATCTGCCACTGTTTTCGGAATCCCCACGCCATTGTCCTTTACCTGAATCGAAACACCAGAATTATCGCTTGTAGTACATTCAACAATCACTTGTGCAGTTGTTCCATTTTTACCAAACTTTAATGCATTATCAATGAGTTGATAAAGCAGTACTTCGAGTATCTCTTCATCAGATTTTAAATTAAATTGTTCGTCCTTTTCAATCTTTACATCAACCTCTTTCACCTCTTGAATCTTGTTAACAATACGTCCGATTAATTGGTCAATATCAATGTTTACCTCCTTGATCTCTGATGCTTTAAGTCTTGCTATATTTAATAAACTAAAAAAGACCTCATTCATCTCATCAGCTGTATTATTCAGACGGTTGACCAACTTGGTAATATTTTCATCTGTAGTCTCTAAGGATAACAGATGACTAAGACCCTGTAACCTGGCCAATGGGCCTCTTACATCATGAACAGACCTATAAATGAAGGTGTCAAACTCAGCATTTACTTCTAACAATTCATTATATGCACTTTTAAGCTGTTCTGTACGCTCTTGTACAATGTCCTCAAGGTTAATATTAATCTTCTGAAGCTCTTTGTTTTTCTCTTCGATTTGTTGCTGCTGTTTTTCTATTTCTAGTTTCTGTTTTTCTATTTCTTCTTTCTGGTCTACTACTTCCTTTGTACGTATTTCTACCATTTTGGCTAGTTCCGCCTTCGCATTTTCCAGAGACTTTACACGGAGCTTATAAACAATCACGACTAGCAGCACTGCAGCCACAATACACAATATGATAAACCCATTAGTTTGATAGAAAGATGGTTTTACATAGAAAGAAACCATGGCACCTTCCTCATTCCATATCCCATCACTATTTGCAGCCCTTACTTTAAAAGTATAGTCTCCATATGGCAAATTTGTGTACGTTGTTTCGAGTTTCTTATCAGGTGTAAGCCAGGCGTCATCATAGCCCTCCAGTTTATATTTGTACTTAACATCATTTGGAGCGATATAGCTTAAGGCCGCAAAGGTGATCGTTACACGATTTTTACCAGAAGGAATCGTAATGGCACTATCTGTGCGATAAAACTTACCATCAGCATTGAATGTTTCGATTTTCACAGGTGGCTCTTTTTGATTGACTTCGATATTTGTTGGGTCAATCATTTCTACTCCATTGCTGGTAGCAAAAAATAGACGACCTTCTTCGTCTTTATAACTCATTGCAGAAGAAGTGGCCGATGTACTCTTCAAGCCATCGGCTTGTGTAAATAGTGTTGATTTTATGGCATTAGTTTTACCATCAGCAAAGGCATTCAGGTCACTTTTATGAACTCTAAAAACGGTGATATTTTTTTGATTTGTTGTAAACCAAAAATTACCTTTTTCATCTTCCAACATTTGAAATAGCGTATTACTCGGCAAGCCATTTTGTGTAGTGATTTTTGTAAACTTCCCACCTTTTAGTCGTGTCAAGCCGGCATTGCCACAAATCCAAAACACACCATCGCTATCCTGAAAAGTTTTAAACACAAACTCCCCGGCCATACCGTCCCGAATATAATACGCCTTAAATTGGTCTTGATCATAGACATTTAGTCCATTGCGTGTACCTATCCAGATTTTACCTTCATCATCAGATTGGATGCTCATGATATACTCATGAGATAACCCATCCGCTACAGAGTAATTTTTTATTGTATTATCAGGTTTGATAATGCTAATCCCATTAGTTGTACCAGCCCAAATGTTTTTATTGGCATCTTCAAATAATACCCTTACACTATTATTAACCAGTCCGGTTTCTGTATCAATCTTGGTGGATTGACCATTTTCATATTTGATCAAATAATCCTGCGTAGCAACCCACAGCCTACCTCGGCTATCTTTTAAACCAAATTTTAGTTTAGTATCAGAAAAATCATGGCCTATATCTAACGGTATTAACTTATTTGAGTCTGGGTAGAGAATGTCTATGGATGTTTCGTTTATGATATATAGACTTTGATCATCTCTTTTAATGATACAATGCACGATATAAGGCTGTAAATCACTAGCACTTGATTGAGAGTAGTTAGTAAATTTTCCATCCCATAATTTGTACAACCCCTGACGATACGTCCCAATCCAAACGTTTCCTTCACTATCCTGAACCATTGAGGTAAAATCGTTTTCATACAAGGGATGGCTTTGAGAAAAATATGACCAGGAACCATCATCTGCCATTCGCCCCATGCCTCGAAAAGAACCGATCCATGGCATACCATTATGGTCAATAAAAGATGAGGAAATCATATTATTTGGTATACCATCATCAATAGTTAGGTTTTTAAACTCGCCATTGCTTAATATAGATAACCCCTGGTCTGAGCCTATCCATAGCTGGTTGCCATGCTCGACTTTAATATAATTGATGTTGTTACTCAACAGACCATTTGACTCTGTATAGTGGTGAACAATTTTACCCGATTTTACCTGATACAAACCACGATTTGTAGTTGCCACCCACAGATTGTTTTTGTCATCTACATCAATACTTTTTAAATGATTTTTCTTTAAAGGTTCAGGCGCCTCTTGATTTTTAAAAGTTTTGCCTTCCTTATAGGCTAGACCATCGCTGGTGGCGATCCATATTCTCCCATCTTGGTCCTGCACTATTTCTTCAGTGAAATTACTCGGCAGACCATCATGAATCGTATAAATTTTCAGTTGACCATTGTCAACTGTAACCGCACCATTGCCACTTGTTGCTGTCCAGATAACTCCAGCATTATCTTCATAGATGTAAGTAAACGAATTATTGATGATAGCAGGTGTATTGTAGGCACTATAGGTAAGGAAGTCTATGCCATTAAATCGAGTGATACCGCCATAGGAAGCCATCCAAATATACCCATCTTTAGACTGAATAATATGGATGACTGCATTGTCAGGCAGGCCTTCTTTGCTATCCCAATGGTTGTAATTATACTGCTCTAAAGTTTTGTTAGGATCCAGACGGTATTGCCCAAAAAGAATGGTGCTACTCAATAGAAAAATCGAGCCCAGTAAAGCCGTATGTCTTAAGACGATATTCACAATTGCCTTTAAAGTGAGGTATATGTAATATCGTCATAATCCTTGATTACACCAATAGCAGTTTTTTCAATAAATCAACATTAAATTGTTATAAACTTCTTTTCAAATCAAATACCTTTCTCATTTTCGAAATCAACTTTTCTGATTCTCTGAAATTCAAAGTTTGTTGTCCATCTGAGTAAGCTTCTTCAGGCTTTTCATGTGTCTCATAAATAATACCATCGGCCCCTGCCATAATGCAAGCCAAAGCCACTGGCTCTACATGGTCTCTAATACCAATACCATGCGAGGGATCTGCAATCACAGGCAAGTGAGTTTTTTCTTTAAGGATTGATATAGCATTGATATCCATGGTATTTCGAGTAGCTTTCTCATAAGTCCTTATACCACGCTCACAAAGCATCAGGTTTTCATTACCCGCAGAGAAAACGTACTCAGCAGAGTAAAGCAACTCATCGATTGTGCCGGATATGCCTCTTTTAATTAAAACTGGTTTGTCTACTTTACCGAGCTCATCAAGCAGGTTGAAATTTTGTGTATTTCTAGCACCTACCTGGTATATATCGATATAATCGTGCATTTCTTTGATTTGCGAAACCTGCATTACCTCAGTAATGATTTTGATACCAGCCTTCCTTGCTTCGGTATACCAGGTCTTAAGGCCGTCAATACCCATCCCTCTGAAAGAATAGGGAGAACTCCTTGGTTTAAATACTCCGCCACGCATGATTTTAACATCATTGGCTACCAAATGATCAATGGTCTTTTTTATCTGATCCTCCCCTTCAATTGAGCAAGGTCCGGCCATGATGGCCATGCCACCGTCTTTAATAACAACACCATCACCCAGATCAATTTCTGTTGACTTTACCTTCCATTTTTTAGAGACCAATTTGTAATCATCAGAAACGATATGGATATCGCTAATTCCTTCCATAAAGCCAATGTCCCTGATGTCAAATTCTTTCTTCCCAATGCCAATGATATAGCTTCCTTTTTGGGTGTTTACCTCAGTGGTTTTGTATTTGAGGTGGTTTACTCTGTCGATTATAGCTGACTTAGCAGTAGGATTTATATTGTTTGATAGTTGTATGATCATGCCTTTATTTCTTTTATAAATGAGTTGATGTCTTTTGTTAAATCTTTACTGCTCGCCAACAGTTTAATGAAAGCACTTCCTATGATGGCTCCATTGCTATTTTCACAGGCTGACATAAAGGTTTGGCTATTTGAAATGCCAAAACCAACCAATGTTGGGTTAGACAATTTCATTTGCTTAATTCTTTTAAAATAAGTCGTTTGCTTATCCCCGAAGCTATCCTGTGCTCCTGTAGTACTTGCAGATGAGACCATGTAAATAAAGCCATGGGTCTCATTATCAATTTGTCTTATCCTCTTTTCACTTGTTTGTGGAGTGATGAGAAACACGTTATGCAACCCGTATTTTTCGCAGGTGTCTTTATATTCCGAAGCGTAAACATCAATAGGCAAGTCTGGAAGTATTAACCCATCTATGCCACATGCTTCGCATTTTTTACAAAACTGCTCAAAGCCATACTGCAATACTGGATTAATGTATCCCATCAATATCACAGGGATACTTACAGTCTCTCTTAGCTTTTCAAGTTGTTCAAACAACAGGTTGATGGTCATGCCATTATCAAGGGCCTTTTTATTGCTCTCCTGAATGGTTGGGCCATCGGCTATTGGATCAGAAAATGGGATACCAATTTCGATCATATCAGCTCCAGCATTTTCCAGCTTTTCAGCAATACCCAGGGTGTCTTTAAGCTCAGGAAATCCGGCTGTGAAGTAAATAGAAAGTATACGACCTTCTTTTTCTTTAAATAATTTATCTATTCTGTTCATTTTTCTGGTTACTGGTTACTGGGTGGCTGGTTTGCTGGTTTGCTGGTGGCTGGTTGCAGTCGCCTTCGCTTTCCAACCTCTAATACTTTCCCCATTTGATATATGTCTCAAGGTCTTTATCCCCTCTGCCCGATAGGTTAACCACCACTACATCGTCATTTTTAAACTCCACCTGCTCCAATGCAGCTAATGCATGGGCTGTCTCAATGGCTGGAATAATACCCTCCAATCGGCTTAAACCTACTCCGGCCTGCATGGCTTCTTCATCAGTTGCGCTTAAAAACTGCACTCTGCCTGTTTCAAATAAATGTGCATGTATAGGTCCTATACCAGGGTAATCCAGACCTGCGGAAATACTGTACGGCTCCACTACCTGACCATCTGGAGTTTGCATCAAAAGCGTTTTACTACCGTGCAATACACCTGATTTCCCAAGTACAGTTGTAGCCGCTGACTTACCGCTTTGTACTCCTAGGCCTGATGCTTCGACAGCAACCAATTGTACACGTTCCGTATCCAGGTAATGATAAAAGCTACCTGCAGCATTACTTCCTCCACCAACACAGGCAAAAATATAATCAGGATTTTCATTGCCCGTTTGGTCACGAAGCTGTTGTTTCATCTCTGCACTAATCACCGCCTGAAATTTGGCCACCATATCCGGATAAGGATGTGGGCCCACCACCGAACCAATGATGTAATGTGTATCATTTGGATTATTGATCCAATGCCTCATCGCTTCATTTGTAGCGTCTTTTAATGTTTTGCTTCCACTTTCAGCTGGTCTCACTTCTGCACCTAAAATGCGCATACGTTCGACATTGGGCTTTTGTCTTTGCATATCAACCTGCCCCATGTAAATGATACAATCAATACCCATCAGCGCACAGACTGTAGCTGTAGCCACCCCATGTTGACCAGCACCTGTTTCTGCAATTATCTTTTGCTTTCCGAGTTTCTTTGCCAGAATGATCTGACCGATTGTGTTATTAACTTTATGGGCTCCTGTATGACATAGATCTTCCCTTTTGAGGTAAATTTTAGCTCCATATTTTTCCGAAATACGCTCACCAAAATACAGTGGAGTTGGCCTGCCCACATAATCTTTAAGCAGGTATTCAAACTCATTTCTAAACTCATCACTCTCAATAATCGATAAGTAATTATTTTTCAGCTCTTCGATATTAGGGTATAGCATCTCAGGGATGAAAGCACCTCCAAAATGACCATAATACCCTTTTTCGTCTACCTGATATTTCATTGCATTTGCTCTTTTAAACTCTTTAACATCTCCAGATTTTTTAACCCCGGTTTGATTTCAAACCGGCTATTTACATCTATGGCATAAACCTTTAAATTTTCCATTTTCAAGGCTTGTTGTGCCTCTTCAAGCCCAATACCTCCACTAAGAATCACAGGTTTAGAAAGTTCTATATCTTTTAATTTTTCCCAATCAAACGACCTCCCCGTACCACCAAAATTTTCATCTCTGGTATCAAACAAATAATAATCGATGTCTTCCGCATAGCTTTCCAATAAGCCTTGATCCATTTTTTCATTGCCGGAAAACACCTTAATGACCCCCGCATGACTGTGTAGCGCCTTGCAGTAATCTGCTGATTCATCACCATGAAGTTGTACTATATGCAACCCATCTTTAATCACTAATTCTTTTACACGTTCCAAAGACTCATTGACAAAAACTCCTACTTTACATGTTGCAATGATTTTGCTTACTTCTAAATCACCAACATATCTTGGTGATTTTTTGTAGTAGATAAATCCTGCCAGGTGAGGGTTTATTTCATTAATAACCTCCTGTGCATTATCCCTAAGGCCACAAACCTTTAGTTTCACCTTAGACATAAGTTTTCTCTTCAATTTGTGCCAAACTTTCTATAAATCGGGCACATGATTTTTCTGGCCTACCCGATGCCATAAAACGTTCGCCAATTAAAAAACCATTGAACCCATGTGTCTTTAATTCAGCAATAGTCTTTGGATCACTTATGCCACTTTCGGATACCTTCACAAAATCTTTAGGTATCATTTTGGATAAATCAATGGAGGTTTTTATATCCACTTCAAATGTTTTCAAATCTCTGTTATTCACTCCGACAAGGTCTACGTTTTCATTGATAGTTGCATATAGCTCTGTCTCATTGTGTACTTCGAGTAATACCTCTAGACCGAGTGATCTGGCCTTTTCACCAAATGACTTTATTTGCTCAGCACTTAGTGCCGCGGCTATGAGTAGAATAGCATCAGCCCCAATAGATTTAGCTTCGATGATTTGATACTCATCAACGATGAAATCCTTTCTTAAAATTGGGCAGAAATTATATTTTCTGGCTTTTGTAAGGTCTTCATTTTTACCACCGAAATAGGTTTCGTCTGTAAGCACCGACAAAGCCGAAGCGCCAGCCTGCATATAGCCAATGGAAGTCCGCTCTACATCTACATGGGCATTAATTATACCTTTTGACGGTGACTTACGCTTTATTTCAGCGATTATACCAGACTTATCTTCTCTTAATATATATTTCTTAAGAGAAACGGTTTGGCTTTCAAAATACAAACTCTGCTCAAGCAGTTTTACAGGAAAAAATGATTTCTTCTCCGCTACTTCCTTATGTTTATGTGCTATAATCTCATCTAGTATATTCATGACCCTAAGTTTACAGTTGTTTTCTTTTCGTTTGAAATTAGTTTTTTAAATGCCTTGTAAGCCTTACCAGACCTGAGCGATTCAGTTGCCCTTGCTAATGCCACTTCAAGACCTTCTTGCTGTTGTGCAGCATAAATCGCCATACCGGCATTTGCAATTACTACTGACTGCTGTGCTTCGGTGCCATTTCCTTGCAAAATAGATTCGAATATTTCAGCTGACTCTTTTATAGTATTACCACCTCTTAGTGCTTCTTTTGCCACTTTTTGCATTCCAATATCTTCAGGAGACAATATTTTTTCTCCCTCGTTAGAAATCATCTTAAAATCACTTGTCAGTGAAATTTCATCGTAACCTTCCAGAGTATGTAAAATCACAAACGACTTATCCGTTTGTTGGTAGAGGTAGCCATATAATCGGGCCAATTCCAGGTTAAAAACGCCTACAAGTTGTTTTTTAGGCATAGATGGATTTACCATAGGCCCCAGCATATTAAAGAATGTCTTTACCCCTAACTCCTGTCTTATAGGAGCTACATTCTTCATGGCAGGGTGAAACAACGGAGCATGAAGAAAGCAAATATTTGCTTCATCAAGGCTTCTCTTTAAATCATCAGCATTATTGGTAAACTCATAACCGAAATGGGCCAATAAATTTGAAGAACCACAGATAGACGACACCCCATTATTACCATGCTTAGCTACAGACTGCCCTGCTCCTGCCACAATAAATGATGCGAGCGTACTGATATTAAAAGTATCTTTTCCATCGCCACCCGTGCCACATAAATCTATGGCATCATATGCATCGATGTTCAGCGGCACACAAAGCTCCAGCATCGCATCTCTGAACCCTTCCAATTCATCCACTGTGATTGATCTCATCATATAGACCGTGAGAAATGCGGCTACCTGGCTTTGGTTGAATTTGCCTTGAGCCAGCTCAATTAAGATTTCCCTGGCTGTTTCCTTGTCAAGCGACTTATGCTCGATTAATTGATTCAGTATCTTTTTCATGTTAATGCTCTACCCAGTTATTAATAATTGATTGGCCGTGCTCCGTTAAGATCGACTCCGGGTGGAATTGCAACCCTTTGACGTCCAATGTTCTGTGAGCTATTGCCATGATATTGCCGTTAGAATCTCTGGCAGTTACTTCTAACTCATCCGGTACTGACTCCTGTAATATTGCCCAGGAATGATAGTGGCAACCCCTGAAAGTCTCCGGAACACCCTTAAATAGATAATCTTCACTTTTCAGAACACTTATTTCACTTGATACACCATGTAATACATTAAATAAATTGTAAAGTTCAGCGCCATAGACTTCCCCTATACCCTGATGTCCGAGACATACACCTAAAATGGATTTCTCATTACCGTAGGTTTTAATTACCTCTTTCATGATGCCTGCCTCATCGGGTATTCCAGGCCCTGGAGACAATAAAATTTTATCGTATTTCGCTACATCTTTAATGCTTATTTTATCATTTCTAATGACTTCAGGCCTATAGCCAAGTGACCTCAAAATATGCACGAGATTGTAGGTGAACGAGTCGTAATTATCTAATACAAGTAGTTTCATTATTGTATGTTTATTTTTTGTGCCGACTCGATTGCTTTTCTTAATGCTGCTAGCTTATTATGAACTTCCTGTAGCTCACTTTTAGCAGATGATTTTGCTACCACTCCAGCACCCGCTTGAAAATGCAAGGTATTGGCCTGCGCTAAAAATGAACGAATCATTATGGCGTGGTTGAAGTCTCCATTAAAGCCGAGAAATCCAATGGCTCCTCCATAATAGTTTCTACTTGTATTCTCATACTTATCTATAAGTTCTAGAGCCCTGTGTTTTGGCGCTCCGGATAGTGTACCTGCAGGAAATGTATCTGCCACCAATTTTAGTGGTGAAGTATGCTCAGCCAGTTGGCCAGTAACTTTAGACACCAAATGAATGACGTGAGAGTAATATTGAATTTCTTTAAATACTTCAACCTCAACTTTCTCTGAATTTCGGCTTAGGTCATTTCTGGCCAAATCAACCAACATCACATGTTCGGCATTTTCTTTTTCGTCTTCTGTCAATGCCTTGGCCAACTCAGCATCCGAACTGTCATTCCCGGTTCTTTTGAATGTACCAGCAATAGGATAAATACTCGCCTCGGTACCGTGTATTACTATTTGAGATTCCGGAGAAGATCCAAAAAGTTTGAAATTGCCATAGTCAAAGTAGAATAGGTATGGTGAGGGGTTAATACTTCTCAGCGCCCGGTATACATTAAACTCATCACCTTTAAAAGCCTGCTGAAATCGTCTTGACAGTACAATTTGAAATACATCACCCCTATTGCAATGCTTCTTCCCTTCTAATAAAATTTCAAGAAATTGTTCATCTGTATAATTTGAGGTCTCCTCACCTTCAATTTTAAAATCAAATTGTGGATTGTTGTTGGAGTTAATCAGCGACTCGATATAGCCCATTTTACCCTTTTTCTCAAACGGCTGGACTTTGTGTTCAAAGATGTAAAGTTCGTTTTTGAAGTGATCGATTACTATGACATAGCGGTATACACGATAGCAAACTTCTGGTATATCGCTGGTATCATTTTCCAATTCAATTTCCTCAAAGTATTTTACCGACTCATAACCCAGATAACCAAACAACCCATTAGTTACAAACTTGAAATCAGGTGCCTCTTCGGCTTTAAACTTATTCCTAAATGCATCCAACTCATTTAATAGAGACTCTCTATTGACAGATTTGGTCTCAGCATTACCATCAGGATAGTCAATTTTTAGTTTCCCTTTTGTGACCTCAAAAGTGGCAATCGGATCACAGCAGATATATGAAAAACTATTTTCGTTACCATGATAATCAGAGCTTTCAAGCATTATGCTCTCAGCAAACTGATCTCTAAGCCTTAGATAAATACTTACAGGCGTAAGCGTATCTGCCAGCAGTTTTTTATAGGTTGTTTTTAAGTCGATTTTATTCATCAATTATTTTCATTTGTCATTGTTATAAAAATAAAAAAAGGCTTACTGAGTGAACAGCAAGCCCCTATACTATCTACATAGTGGTACCGTTCACTCAAAAAGTGTTAAATGCCACCACCAATGTTTGTTTGTCTTTATTTTCATTACTTTTTAGTCACAAAAAAAGGCTTGCTGAATGAACAGCAAGCCTTAGATTTTATATTATCTATATACAATAACGCTGTTCACTTTCCTATTTAGGAAGATGCCACCACCAAGCGTTATGTATGTTTATGTTTCTCATCGAAGTGCCAAATATATATCAGATTATTTTAAATCAAAACATCTTCTATAAATAAGTTACTTTTTGTCGTCTTTTTTCGGTGCGGCTTTCTTAGTTGTCGTCTTTTTGGCTGTCGTTTTCTTAGCTGTCGTCTTAGAGGCCGTTGATTTCTTGGTGGTAGATTTTGCCGCTGTTTTAGTCTCTGTTTTTGGCTTCGCTTCTGCAGCTTTAGAAGCCTTTGCAGGTCTATTTACTTCAATGTTGTTCTTTTTATTTTTTGACTTTGGCCTTCTTACACCGTAAGAGCCCATGGCAATTTTACCTTTCTTAGTTTTTCTATCTCCTTTTCCCATAGTATAGTTATTAAGTTAGATTCTAGTCTAAAATAAGTAACTCAGCTAACAAATTCCAGCTGTAAAGCTTTTTACTAGTGATAGAACTTATTATTAGCCATTTTGTTTTGAATAATAAAAACCCGGCATGGCAAAACCAAGCATCGAACTCATAGAGGCCTTAAGAAACACGACCAAACAACTTGAAAACTCTGAGCAATATCAATGGGGCCATATGGGCAGTTGTAATTGCGGCTTTCTCGCACAAGAAATAAGTAAATTATCTAAAGATCAAATACATTCGAGAGCCATGCAAAAATATGGCGACTGGAATGATCAATTAAATGATTATTGCCCTACCAGCGGTATGCTTATGGATGACCTTATCACTCAAATGCTTGACTTTGGACTAGATACTGATGATCTAAGACATTTAGAAAAGCTTTCTGATACTAAAGTTTTAAGGAGACTGCCGACTAACAACAGATATCTATCTCAAAACAAAAAGTCTGATGTAATTAAATATATTAAGGCATGGGTTGATTTGCTTGAGGAGCAACTTACAGCTACAGTTCATGTGCCACAGCCTAAAAGTATTCAAGTAACCGAGTTTGCCAAGTGATGAATTTTGTAATTTTGTGACTCATCATATCAGAGCAAATGCAAAACGTAGTACACGAATACTTTAAGAAGACTTTTGATAACCTGACCATCATTGTGCAACTTAATCCTGTTAATTATACAGGCATCGAACTTACCATTGCCAATGGCGAAGTAGAAAAGCGCAAGCTCGAATTTGATGAAGACATCTATGAAGACCTGAAAGTTGATGGTTTTGAACAGGCCAGTGCGCTTGAGTTTAATTTATATCTAAAGGGATTGACCCATTAGTGTACTTCCCACTCCAACGAATACTTTGAGCTGCCCGAGCTGTCACTCAAATCAGTGTTAAAGGGTCCTCCACGTTCGTTTACCAGCATTGAGAAGACACCTAATTTGTCATTGGCTGTCAGTAAGTCATAATCCCATAGCTCCAATGCTACAATTTCACCCTGTTCAACACCCGCAATGTCAAAATTAACCTCATGATTTCCTTCAGTCACTTTCTTATACTTTGAATCAAGGGGCCAAACACGTTCTTTCTTAAATTTGATAAACACTTCATCTCCATCAGATTCATCTTGTCTATAACAGTTCAGACCTATAATGTGCAGGTTATATGTGTTTGGGTTTTGCATGGCTTTAGCTGTTTTTTATACAATTTAAAAAAAGTAGGCATTAGCCCTTATTCTTTATTGTAAAATTTGTGGCATTTAATGATTAACGCTTACCTTTGCATTGGCAAATCAGTACGACCAGCTCCTGCTGAACTCCCCCAGGACCGGAAGGTAGCAAGGGTAGGCGGTTGTAGCGGTGCGATACTTGATTTGCCTTTTTTTGTTTTCACTTTTTCATAATATCTTTATCACCTTATTAAATCTCTAACTCCCAGCACATGAAATTCTTTATCGACACAGCAAACCTCAACGAAATACAAGAAGCTTATGATTTAGGCGTACTTGATGGCGTGACTACAAACCCATCTTTAATGGCCAAAGAAGGTATCACAGGTGAGGAGAATGTAAAGAATCATTATAAAGCAATTTGCGATATTGTTGATAACAATGTAAGTGCAGAAGTAATAGCCACTGACTTCGAAAACATGGTAAAAGAAGGAGAAGCTTTGGCTAAAATTGATGATAAAATTGTTGTGAAAGTTCCCATGATCAAAGATGGTGTGAAAGCACTCAAATATTTTAGCAACAATGGTATTAGAACAAATTGCACACTAGTATTTTCAGCTGGTCAGGCTCTATTGGCTGCCAAAGCTGGGGCTAATTACGTTTCTCCATTCATCGGTCGCTTAGATGATATTGGTACAGACGGTTTAACATTGATCGAGCAGATCGTTCATATTTATGACAATTACGGATTTGGTACTGAAGTACTTGCTGCTAGTATCAGACACACCATGCACCTTATCCAATGTGCAGAAATTGGTGCTGATGTGGCTACCTGCCCGCTAAACGTAATTACAAGTCTATTGAAACACCCACTTACAGATGCTGGCCTGGAAAAATTCCTGGCAGATCATAAAAAAGCAAATGGATAAGTAATATGTCGTTTTCTTCAGACCCTGTAGTAAAGGTTAAAGACGCCACTATTTTTCAGGATAATAACAGCGTATTAAGCGATGTGAATTTTGAAATTGAAAAAGGTGAGTTTGTCTTTCTTATTGGAAGAACGGGTGGAGGAAAAACATCATTATTAAAAACTTTATATGCAGATCTTTCTTTAAGACTTGGTGAGATCAATGTGGCTGGTTACAGCATTCATAAAATCAAACCCAGCGAAGTGCCTTTATTAAGGAGAAAGCTGGGAATCATTTTCCAGGACTTTCAACTTTTCCCAGACAGAACTGTAGCTGAGAATTTACTCTTTGTAATGAAAGCCACAGGCTGGACAGATAAAGCCAAAATGAAAGGTCGACTTACTGAAGTATTGATGCGTGTGGGACTTGGGTCTGTGGCTTCTAAAATGCCTCATCAACTGTCAGGTGGTGAGCAGCAAAGAATAGTTATTTCCAGAGCATTAATTAATGAGCCAGCCATGCTCATTGCGGATGAACCCACTGGAAATCTTGACCCGGAAGTATCGAAAGGTATTTTCAAAATATTTCAGGAAATTAATAAGAGTGGAACAGCCGTGCTTATGGCAACACATGACCACAAACTGGTAAAGGATCACCCCGCAAGAGTGCTAAAATGCGAACAAGGCAAATTAATGGACTCTAAAGTAGAGAAGTTTGAGCTGACTACTGATTTATACTAATCAGGCATTTACTTCCCCATCATTCACATCATCATCAGTATCATCTAACTCCTGCAATTGCTCATTGAGAATATCTATTCTTACCAGTAAATTCAGTATTAAGGCATCAACTACTTTTTTGCTTGGGTTGGCCTCCATCTCCTCTTTCAAGACCAAATACATGGCATCAAGCTTCTGTAAGTCTTGCTCAAAATCCTGATCGATACGTATGTCTTTGGCCTCATAGTCGTAAATCAAGGATTTTTTTTCTGAAATGAGCTCAAAGTAATAATCTTCTACGGCTTTAAATTCACCAGCCTCTGCAATGCTATTATTTGCTTGGTCCTGAGATTCGGAGAAATAAATCTGCGTGCTGAGGCCAATGGTTGAGACAAAGAATATAACGGCTGCCGCCTTCCATGCCCAATGGAGCGTTGGTTTATCATTCAATGTAGATGCAATTTTTTCCCATACTGCTGGTCGCGGGATTTTATCATCAAAAGCCGCTCTGTTTTCCTTAACCAGTTGTTCCAAATTGTCCTTCATAATTGCCCTCCTTGTTTAAGATTTCTCGCAATTTCTTTTTTGATCTGTTAAACTGAGATTTTGAAGTAGACTCTGAAATATCCAAAATTTCAGCAATTTCCCGATGATCATACCCTTCTAATAAGTACAATGAAAATACTACCCTGTACCCATCTGGAAGCGCTAACAGGGCACTTTTCACCTCGTCAACCGTATGTGTAAATTCTGTTTCCTCTTTATAATCATCTACCGCATAACGATCGTGATCCTCAATCGGTACAACCTCAACCTTATTTTTTTTAATGAAGTTGAGAGACTTATTGATAACTATCCGCTTGAGCCATGCCCCAAATGAGGCCGTACCACTATAGGAAGAAAGGTTTTTGAATGCACTCACAAACGAATCCTGCAGCACATCTTCTGCATCATCACGATCATTGGTTATGCGGTAACAAACATTAAACATTGCCTTAGAATAGAGACGATAGAGCTCAGATTGAGCATACCTATCCCCTGCCAGGCAACGACTTATTATATCCTCGTGAATATTTTTGTACTTTTCTTCCAAGCAGCGCTGTTTTACTACTTAAAGACAGCAAAGTACAAGTAAGGGTTGCATTTTTCGTGAATTACTTATCCAATTCGGCTAAATTATCTTTCGCGAGAGCAAACTCAGGCGCTATAGCCAGTGCTTGTTGAAAGAAATCTTTTGCTGTAGCTGTGTTACCTTGTGCTTTGTTGATCAATCCTTTGAGGTTTAATAAAGCCACTTTGATAGGGTACTCTTTTTGCTCATTATTCTCAGTAAAAACAGCATTCATTTCTTCTGTTTCTTTTTTAGAGAGTAAAATGTCTGCATTGGTTATGCTTTCCTGGTATCTACCTAACTCATACTGTAAGAAAGCTATTTTGTATAAAACCTGATAGTCATCTGTTTTGAGGTAAAGGCTCTCATACTTATCAAGTGCTTTATCCTTGGCACCCAGGTTCTCCAATGAATTTGCTGCGATCTCAAGGCCACCCGTATGCTCAGGGTTTCTGGCTGTTAAGTCATTTGCAGTAAGTGCTGCTGAAGCGTACTGCTGCATTTGAAAATATATAGCCGATAGTGAATATAAAATTGAGTCGTTTTGAGGGTTTTCAACAAGCAGGCTATACAGCGCATCTTTTGCTACTCTATAATCATTGTACCTAAGGGCCGCCTGGTATTTAAAAGCATAGTGATTGCTAAATATTTGTCTTGCTGTTGGTTGCTTTTCCTTACTCTGCATTGATGGTTCTCCGCTCTGAGAGAACGCTGCAATAGAAACGAGTAAAAATAGTACTGTTATTGTTGATTTTAACATAGTTATATAATTTTTCAAGATGGCAAATGTAATTAATTTTCCATTACTTTTTTTAAGCCTTTAGACTTAGCAATTTTCAGCATATACGATCGTGCTTCGTCTGAGTTGTTTTTAATTTTACCTTCCAAAATTGCTTCTTTGATTTCTTCCTTTATCTCACCGACAATCCTGCTCGGTTTAAGATCAAAAGTTTTGATTATTTCATCTCCAGAAATCGGAGGTTGAAAATTTCTGACTTTATCCTTTTCTTCAACGGATTTCATTTTCCGCTCTACCTTAGTAAAGTTTGACAGATACTTTTTAACCTTTACATGGTTTTTAGAAGTAACATCTGCCCTACATAGAAGCAGCAAATCTTCTACATCATCACCGGCTTCAAATAGAAGTCTTCGTATTGCTGTGTCGGTAATATTGTCTTTAACCAATGCTATTGGCCTTAAATGGAGTCTGACAAGCTTTTGTACAAAGTCCATCTTTTCGTTTAATGGCAATTTCAGTCTTCGGAAAATTTTTGGGACCATCCTCGCACCCTTATCTTCATGTCCGTGGAATGTCCACCCTACTTTCTTGTCAAACCTTTTAGTCGGTGGTTTTGCAATGTCATGCAAAATGGCGGCCCAACGCAACCACAAATCATCAGATTTTTCAGCAACATTATCAAGCACCTGCAGGGTATGGTAAAAATTATCCTTATGTGATTTGCCGTCAATAGTTTCAACCCCTTGTAGCTCAACCATCTCTGGAAAAATATGGTACAACAGACCGCTATGAAAAAGTAATTTGAAGCCGTATGAAGGTTTCTTAGAATCAATAATTTTATTGAGCTCTGTTGAAATACGCTCCATAGAGACTATGTTAATTCTATCTGCGTTTTCTGTAATACCTTCAAATGTATTGGGTTCTATATCAAATGATAGCTGTGAGGCAAATCGTATGGCCCGCATCATTCTTAAGGGGTCATCAGAAAATGTTACACCAGGCTCAAGTGGTGTCTTTATCGACTTTCTTTTGAGATCTTTAATCCCTTCAAAAGGGTCGATGAGCTCCCCATAACTATCTTTTTGTAAGCTTATAGCCATTGCGTTGATTGTGAAATCACGTCTGTTTTGATCATCAACCAGGGTGCCGTCTTCCACGATTGGCTTTCTACTGTCCTTTCGGTATGACTCTTTTCTTGCACCAACAAACTCAAGCTCCCAATCTTTGTGCTTGATCATTGCAGTACCAAAATTTTTAAAGATACTTAAATTGGTATTGTCGAGGTTCTTGGATACAGCAGTGGCCAATTCAATGCCACTTCCGACACACACAAAATCAATATCTTTAGAGTTTCTATTTAATATCAAGTCGCGTACATAGCCTCCAACAATGTATGTCTCCACACCTAATTGGGTGCTACAGTTAGCAACAATCTCAAAAATATTTGATCCACCTAGATGTGAAGAAAAATTCATAAATACTAACGACTTGTGTTATCTGGAACACACCTTTTTCGATGCAACCACAAATCTAGCACTTAATTGATTAGCCTGAAACTCTTGTTTATCTCTATTTAAGAAAAGTGGGACATGGAATAAATTTGTCTTTGTGTTTGGTCTTATTCCTTATAGCAATATCGACACTATATTTTATTGACACTTCATGCGCACCACCAGAAACGGAGCTGAGCTCTGAAACAGTGAAATCATAGCTATAGCCTATTTCAAGATTATCAAATTGCATTCCCAGAATAAGTACTATCGCATCTTGAGAGGTGTTATCTTTTGCATTTTGCTGAATAGGTATACCCCTATACCATGCACCAATCATTATAGGAGAATACATAAAATGAAGGCCTATGTCTAGCTGATCGAAGTTGCCTTGATTTTGATAGACAAATGAGGGCGATATACTCGATATTCTGTCCCTTTTAAAAACTCCATTATACAGTGGAATCTTGACACCGGCATGTATCGATGTTTTCATAGGGATTTTACTTTCCTCTTCTAACAAAGATCTATTCGGTTGATTGATATGACTGGCAGAAAAACCAGCCCAGAAAGTTTTATTATAGATAAGGATACCGCTTCCGAAGTCAAAATAATTAGCAGATCCAAGGTTATTTAATACCTGTGAGTCAGTAGTTGGCGCATTGCCATCATCAGAAAAGTCCAATTGATCTCCAAATACTAATTTATTAAAATCAATATCTCTGATACCATAGCCAAAGGAGAGCCCTGGTGTAACAACCCATTTATTTGACAACTGAATCTTATAAGAGTAAATAAATTGCAGAGAAGTTGACTTAAGGTCTGCTGAACCTGCTTTATCTACGGTTGCCAACAGTCCTACCCCGCTTTTTAGATCGGCTAAATGGTAATCATATGAAAATGCGTATGTAACGTAACCACTTGCAATACTTGGCCATTGGTTACGATAGTTGGCAATTAATCTGTGATTGTTACCCGTACCAGCAAATGAAGGATTCAAATATAATGGAGCCGCATAATATTGTGAGAAATGAGGGTCTTGAGCTTTAAGGTCTCCCATCCCGCAAACTATTATGAAAACTATCGATATGATAATGACATTCCTCATCTTATTAAATTCACATCCCCTACCCGCGTTCCTTTTTCACCATTTTCATAAACTAAGTTTAGTTTATAGATATAAACATCTTGTGGCATCAACTTGCCATTATAATAGCCATCCCAGCCTATATTTTTATTCTTAGACTGAAATAACAACTCTCCCCATCTATTGAAAATAAGCATCTCAAATTCAACCACCTGTTGTGTCATAGGTAAGAAAATATCATTGGTTCCGGGAATTCCGCCAGTTTCACCACCAATTGGGCCTTCTGTATTTGGTGAAAAAGCATTAGGAATAAGTACTCTACCAACAGCTTTGGCTTCAACAATTCCAATTCTTGTAAGTGTATCCGCACAGCCGTTGCTTGCTCGTGCGATTAACGAAATGTCGTAAATACCCTCTTCTTGATAATAATGAATTGGTTCCGCATCATTAGAGCCATTGCCATCACCAAAGTCCCACTCAAACTGAGAAGCATCTAGCGACCTGTTTGATAAATATATTGGATTATCAGGCACTAAAACGACATTTGGTCTCACCTCAAATGCTGCTACTGGCTGAGCCAGCACCTCAATGATATCAGTTTTCGTTTCAATTACTGTGTCTTCAAGAATATTGGTTGCTGTGAGCGAGACAGTATATATACCTGGATCATAATATGTGTGGGTGGGATTTGGAGCCTGTGAAGTTTGACCATCACCAAAATCCCATAAATAGCTATCTGGCTCAGCGTATTGCGTCAAATTGGTAAACTCCACTGTTAATGGCACACAACCACTTGTCACATCAAAATCAAAATCAACTAAAGGAGGAATAGGATTGATCGTTACCGTTTGCACGGCTGTTTCAACACATTCATCCTGGGTAACGGTAAGTGTAATGGTGTAAGTACCATATGTTGCGTAGGTATGACTCGCAATGTTTGGGTCAGTTGAAGTAAAACCATCACCGAAATCCCACAAATAATCCCACGGACCATTATTGGTTGTATTTGTTATATCAACTGTCGCATCGGGCAAAGTTTGATTCAGAGGACTAGCAGAGAATCCGGCATTTATGTCAAGTAATTGAGGCACTGTATAGGCTTCAGTTGTCATCGTACTACTACAATTGGCAAAATTCTCAGTGATTAACTCGATAGTGACATCAACGTCATTATTGGTTTTATTAACTGTATGAATAATGAATGGGTCAGTTCCCGAAGAAGTATTAATGATGGCACCATTCTCTCGAACAGTCCAATTGTAAGAAGTGAGCCCCTGTTGTACGGCATTAGCCCTGACAGTCATCAGCTCACAATCAAATGCCAGCGTATCGAGTGTGAAATTTGAGCCAGGTACTGGATTTACCCGTATAACTCTTGTAGAATCACCAGTACAGCCTGATGTCAACGTAGAGGATAAATTAATCGAAAAGTTTTTTATCGATTGCGTATCGTTCACAAAATTATAAGTGAATTCAGGAGTAGTTCCCGTGCTCTCTTGATGCACTTGCCCATTGACATCACTGATCGTCCAGGTGTAGTCAGTCGGGTTGAGTGATTGTGTTTCAGCATCCACTTCAAAATCAACCGAAACAGGTGAGCAATTGTCTGCAAATGGCGAATAATTCAAAGAGCTAAATCCTGATCTTGGCCCCGGTAGCACTGTAATAGGTAAAATTGGGCTAATTGCTTCACAATTGTTCTGAGTAATTACCCTTAACCTCACATCAAACACTCTGTTAGCAGTAGTTAAATTTTCAAAGCTGCGTGTAAAAGTAGCTGAGAACCCTGGGTCTAATGGACTTTGGATACTATCCACAACAAACCCACTGCCCTCATCAATTTCCCATATATACTGATCTACAACATCAGGCTGACTACCAACACCATTATTGGTAAAGTTTACCGTAAGTACGCTACAATCAGAATTATTGTCTGCACTGATATCTGCTATAGGCATTGGGTCAACCGTTACACTTTGGACGTAAATATCTGAGCAACTATTCTGATCTGTTGTTACTCGTAGAGCTACATCAAAAGTTCCTGCTGTGCCATAGGTTCTATCAAAATCAGTTTGGTTGTCAAAACCGGCATCCTTATTAAAAGTGACTCCATCATAATCGAAGTCCCACTCCCAACTGACTATACTCTCACCATTTATTGGATTAAGTGATGATAAATCTTCAAAATGTGTTGGCGTACCTTCACACACCCTATCCGCAGTAAAATCAGCTACAGGTGACTCATATACAATTACATTTACCTCATCAATATTTTCGCAACCCGTAATAGCATTTCTCACTAATAACCTGGCTCTGTATATACCTACATTGGTAAAATTTAAATCAAAAGGCCCCAAAGGTGCTGCTGAATAGCCTGGACCAGGCTCTTCCCTCACTAGCACATTATTTTCATCATAAAATTCCCATCTCCATCGGGTATCAGCTGTTGGTGTCCCCGAACTCTGATCTTCAAACCTGACATCAAATACCTGAGGGCTAGAGGGATCCTGACAAAACTCGGGTGTTATCGGATTGTTGCTTAAATCTAATGTGGCGATCTGCGCTACAAGCGCTGGAGTAATGTTGATTATTAAGTCAAATGTTTCAGTACAATTGCTTTGGGCAGCGTTATTAGTAGCTGACAATCTAATGAGTTTCTGCCCGGGAGTGGAGTATGAAAATGTTGGATTAGTTTGGGTTGAGGTACCTAATGACACTGTACCCGTGTTATCGTCAAAAAACTCCCAATGGTAAGCATCGGCATTTACACTTTGATTGTCGAAATAAATGATATCATCTATACAAAAATCAGTGGTAATCATTCCGGCAGCGTTGTCTTTTCTTGTTACAAAATCTGGTGTAGGTGCATCAATAATTCTTATAAATGCAGTGGTAGAAATCGCATCTTCATAATTGGGATTTAAAGGATCACCATTGTAGGGATTACACACATTCCAGTTGAACATCGTAATCTCAAATAAATTACCCACAGCATTGCCTGGGTCGGCTGGTGCATTCATAGGGAATGTGGTTGAAATAGGACCGTTAGCTGGAAATGGTATGGCATCAACCGGACCGAAATAAGCTGCGGTAATTGGTAAACCTGCCGTACCCCGAGTGGTGGTGCCAGCAAGAGCTCCTGTACCATCAGTTAATGGTTGAGGTCCACCGTCATTGAGTGTTAGATTATTAATACTGGCGGCTGCGTTGTGCGTAGCTGCATTTCCGTATACGAACTGTACGTGCCTCGTTTGCTGATTAGGGTTATCTGGCTCAACCGTAGGGTTGCAATTAAAAAACGAATCATCCGCAAACACAGCATTGACAATGGGGTTGTCATAACATACGTCATAAAAATCTGGTGCTATTGCCAGGTTACCCCCAAACTCGTTGTCTCTGGCCCATGAAAAGGCCGTTTGAATTTGCTCTGAAGTTGGACATTGAACCCCATTAATGAGTATATAAGCCGTTGGAAAAAAGGAACAGTTATTATCGTCAGGATAGGTAAAAGTGGCTGTGGCAGTAAACTCTGTATCACCGGCTGATGAAACTAACCCTGACCCGCTATCAACAAACGTAAAAGCATTAGTTGGATCATTCCATTCAAACAAAATACCAATGTCTGCTGGGTTTTGAGCTACATTAAAATAGTAGGTAATCGTAAAATCAGTAACTGTAGTAGGCGCGCAATCCTGATCGGTATTAAATGTAATATCGATCTGTGATCTCAAAGTATTGCATTGACTAAATGCATCTTTGACACCGATAATAGTCATTAATAGAACTATCAGCCAAAAAATGTATTGTGCAAATGGGTTTTTTACTGACACTACTTTAGCGAATTAATTAATACTCACTAAAGCCAACTACATGTTAAATACGCGAAACTATTAAAAAGAAACCTCTACCGCGTTGATAATCATATCATTATCGACCAAATGCTTAAATAGGAGATGAAATTACTTAATCTGAGTTAAGTGGGAGTAAATCTAGTTCCAGAAACCTTTTTTACTATTAAAAGTAGGACATGGAAGCTGTCTATATTTCTTTTTTACTCCTCTTCTGAAAGGTTTTGTAACGAATTCGTATATGATGGACACTTCATGCGCCCCACCCGTATCGGTACCTAACTCTGAGATAGTAAAATCATAGCTATAGCCCACCTGAAAAGTGTTGAACTGTAATGAAAGGACAAATGCTAAGGCATCTTGTAAATTGTCTTTTTCTTCAGCCGCCTCCAGTTGAAAGGCCCTTGGAACCGGAATACCCCTATACCAAAACCCTATAGCCACAGGCTCTATATGATATTGAAGGCCTAAATCTAATTGCTGAAAAGGCCCTTGTGACCTGTATATAAAAGAAGGAGTTAGATAATCAATTTTACCAGAAATCTTCATTCCAGATTTCAATGGAATACGCATACCACCATGTACGTTAAGTTTCATAGGTAATCTATCATCACCACCGAGAACCGATTTATTAGGCTGGTTGAGATGGTAAGCTGCCACGCCTAACCAAAGTTGTCTATTGTAAAATATCACACCTGATCCAATATCAAAATACCCTTCTGTACCTAAACGATTTACATCAGGGTCACTAGTTGGTACTCCTGAGTCTAACTCATCTCCTAATGTGAGGTCACCACTTATACTTTGTTGGCCATAGCCAAAAATCAACCCAGGAGACACCACCCAATCCTTACTTACCCGTAACTTATAACTATAGAGCAAGCTGGCCGAAGTTGTTCTCCAACCTGAACTACCTTGTAAATCTGTATGTGCCATCAGTCCAAATCCGCTCTTTAGTTCACCTATAAATAACTCATAGGAAACCGCATAGGTAGAATATGCTTGAGGAAGATTTGGCCATTGCAATCTGTGGTTAGCCACTACTCTCTGCTGAGGAGTAATACCTGTAAAACCAGGATTTAAATACAATGGTGCATTGTAAAACTGAGAAAACTGTGGATCCTGTGCTTTAAGAGATAACGCCAGGCCCAATCCAAAAAATAATAGTACTAACTTTTTCATATGCTGTAAACCCTCCACAAGTTATCTGATTAAAGTTACATCTCCAACCCTGGTACTCCGTTGCCCATTGGATAACGTCAATTCTAATTTATAAACATAAACGCCTGCTGGCAGCAATTTGCCTTTGGAATTATAACCGTCCCAGCCTATGTTTTTATCATTACTTTCGAACACCAGGTTACCCCATCGATCAAAAATGATCATTCTAAATTCTTCCACTCCCTGAGTAATCGGTAAGAAAACATCATTAAGTGCTGATCCAGATCCGCCAGTGGCCACACCTCCTGAAGGTCCGTTTAAACTAGGCGTAAATGCATTTGGAGTTTTAGTAAACCCTCCTTCTTCCACATTAACAGTTACTGAAGTAGTATCAGAGCAATTCTCATCATTGAATGCCTCAAGTATTACTGTGTATTCACCCGGCAGATCGTAGAAGTGCTGAGGAGAAGGCCCTGTTTCAATACCTGTGTTATCTCCAAAATCCCACTCAAAACGATCTGCTCCCACAGATCTGTTAATTGGTTTAAATGGATCATCCGGGATATAAATTACTTCTTGGTTCGACTGTACGATGGCCGTTGGCTGATCGTAAACAATCACAGTTAAAATATCTGAAGCAAACTCACCATAACCATTTGTGCCTGTTACCGTCACTTGATAAGACCCAGGTCTGGTAAATGTATAAGAAGTGTTAGCCGCATTAGCAACATTTCCTGTTCCATCACCAAAATCCCATTGTAGATTTTCAACTTGTATATTTCTTGACAGGAATGGTCCATTCTCATCTTCAATATAACTGCTAAAATCAACATTTAGTGGCGGACAACCTTCAATTTCTTTTCTGAGATTATCCGGGCTGTTTGCTCTATTGCAGTCATCTCCGATACAACCAATTACCACTGGTGATGCAGGCTCAACTTGAATGAAGAAGTTCTCCACATCGTTACAGTTAAAGGCATTTGGTGTCTCAACCTGCATCTCTAGAGTAAACCCAAGTGTACCTTGTGGAGATGGCTCCGTAAAAGTATACTGGAATATTGCTCCCGGTGCTTCAAATGTACTATCACCTACCTGAATTATATATGTATTTTGTGCCAGGTAGTTGTTAATCCTAAATTCTATTGTGGCTGTGCCTGAATCAAAATCAAGGTTGGTAACTGGAGGAGATTTAGTAAATGCGAAGGTATTATTGGCATCAGCACCTCTCACCTCAAAGTCAGCTAAGGCATCCTCAAATACAACATCTACCTGATCTGTTGAAGTGGCAATACAGCCATTCACATCTTCTATCTGCACAATGTCATAAGAAACAGTTTCCTGCGCCAGGATCACATGCTGACTCGGTAGGTTATCCAACGTCTCAGTTGTAATTACGCCATTGGCATCCGTTTTCTCCAAAGTTAATATGAAAGGCGGTGCTCCAGTAAAGTTAAAACGTATTCCTTCTGCATCTCCAACACATCTATATCTGGTTCCTGTGCCTACATCAGGATCCGGTACAATAGATGCACTCACTGGAGGGCTTAAGGTCATAGTTACAAAACCAGGTATAAAGCCTTCACATTCTGTAAGACCCGTGCCTAACGTCTTATCGAAGAAAGCATTGATCTCATATCGTATGATTGCCTGTGTGGTACCAGTGTTTGTTACCGTATGGTTAATCATATCACCATTAGTACCGCTACCACTTGCACCAGGTGCTCCAAAATTCACGGAACCTGCCAGCACAGTGGCAGTCCATTCAAATCTTGAATTCGGAATAGTACCATTTAACTCAATTCCAGCAACATCACCATCACAACGCTGAATTTCTGTATCAGCAACAACTACATCTGGAATAGGATTAACTGTGACAAAAACAGATTGCTGAGGACCGCTGCAAGAAGGGTCGAACAATGAAATTGGTGTTACCACATATTCTAGTGTCTGTGGAGTTGTTGAGTTGTTAATTAACGATAAGAATAATCTACTACCCAACCCACTAAATTCACCATCTACATTAGGGTTATCCGCCACCGTCCACGTTGCGATACTATTATCAACATCAGTTGGCAATAAAATTTCTCGTGATTCACCACTACATAATTCAACGTTTGTTTCAGACGGTGTCACTTCGGCTCTTGGTCTTACAGAAACGATTAATTCAATAGATTCTGCTGTACCAACGCAAGTACCGGCATCGCTACCCACTATTCTAGGAGTGAATTGGTAAGTAACTGTTTGGTTACTCGTTATTCCTGCACCAATATTGATCACATCCGTTAATTCATTGTTAGGTGCTGATGTATTCAACACTAATCCCGTAGCACTATATCCTGTAACAGCAGGATCTGAAGCGAATACATTGGTTAGTTCATATTCTAATATACCAGCACCAGAAGGAGTTTTTGTTGTAGTTATGAAGTTGTCTAAATCATCTAATGATTCACCTTCACATATCGTAACAAATGACTGGTTGAAAGTACCACTTGGCTCTGGCTCTACAAATACACTCACTACGGTAGGAGTTCCTGAAGTACAGCCTATTCCATTTTTAGCACCCACAATTTTAGGTGTAATCGTATACTGTATTTCCGCCACAGTAGTTCCAAGGTTTCTTAACTCATCTTCAATGATAAAACCATTGCTCAAATTCTGTCTCAGGAATGGAGCACCTGTCACTGCACCCACTGGTAACGCTTGTACATCAAATGTCACATTTCCAGCTGTTGGCACCGTAGCAGAATTAAGAGTAATTGAGGTCAGATCTTCATTACAAATATTCTCATTCGGAGGAATCGTCATTGTTGGCTCAGGCTCTACAGTAAGCGTTACCGTTTCCTGAGGACCTTCACATCCCGCTCCACTAATTGGCACAATTTCATATAACACATCCAAAGGACCATTTGTATTGTTGATATATTGATCTGCAGCAATCTCATTAACATCAGACGTTGTGGTATTATCCGCAGTCTGGAACACAACTGTTAAACCAGGGTCTGGTGTAACAGAAACTATTCTGTAATCAGATGCAGGTGCGCTTGCGCCAGTTGTACCCAAGCTTATACCAGATACTTCATTACTACATACTATTGCATCAAGATCAGCTAAATCTGGTGCTGGATTAATTCTCACGGTCAATATGAAGTTGTCACCCTCACAGCCCGCAGTCACAGGTCTAACCGTGTAGCGTACATCTCTAAATGTGCTATTTACATTTATATATCTGTCATTAACAATCGCATTAGCCGCTAATCCGTTACCGGTCGTTGTTACCACTGGAGTAAGACCCGCATCAGGGTTAACAGCAATTATATCATAACTATCTGCAGCAACTGATGTAGGTTCCACACCAAGCATTACTCCTAGTGGAGTATCACTACATACCGGTGCTGGACTAATCGAACTGTCAAATACAGGCTCTGGCAACACCTCAAATTGGAAGGTTTCTGTTTCTCCTTCACATGCAAGCGGTCCTACACTTATTGGAATAATATCATACGTTACCAAAATACTCGCATTAGTTTGGTTGGTATAAGAGTCACCCTGAATGAGGTTTGTTCCACCAGTAGCACCGATTACGGCATTTCCTGCGTCAGCCGTAAGACCAACAGGAATCGTTACATTATCTAACCTATAGCTTCCCGCAGCTACCGAAGTACCATTGGTGCTGAGTACAATTCCAGTATCATCATCACTACAACCTACTGCGTCCAACGATGGATTTACCACAGGCATAGGATCTACAGTAACTGTAATATTAAATGGATCGCCTGGGCATACACCATTGTTTGGAATAACCTGATAAACTACATCCAACGGAATGCTTGTCACATTAACATATGAATCGTTTTGAATAGCGTTATCTGCAAGCCCCGTTCCCGTAGTTGGCGTACCTGTTAGCCCGGCATCTTGTGAAACCAATGATACATCGTAATCTGTAGGAACAACGGAGCTTCCATTATTTTGCAGCACAATTCCAGTCGTAGACGGGTTATTTGCAGAGTTACTACAAATATTGGCCGTTGCCAATGCAGGATCCATTACAGGTTCAGGATCAATAGTAACCGTAATAGTAAAGTTATTACCTACACACATATCTCCAGTTTCTGTAGGAGTAACTGTGTACACCACGTTTTGAGAAGATGCTGTTTGGTTAGTAATTACATCATTAATGACACTTCCCGATTGTATAGTTGTGCTTTCACCGGTTACAAATGCATTGTTTGCTGCTACCCAGGTAAATGTAGACGGCATGCTATTACCAAACGTATTCACATTATTTTGTAGATCATACGCTATCGCTACATCGCTACAATAATTATCAGTATCGTTGGCACCTACTGGCTCAGAATGTATGGTAATATCAATAGTAAACGGATTCCCTACACAAGTATTACTTGTGGCAGTTGGAGTAGCTGTATATGTCACTACCTCATCTGCTCCAGAGATATTGGTTATCACATCAGAGATAATCGCACCAGTTTGAGGCGTAGTGCTCTCACCCGTTACGTTGGCGTTAGGGGTAGCTACCCAGCTAAAGCTAGCTGCCATTCCATTGCCCAGGCTATTAATATTATTTTGCAAATTATAGCTAAGTGCTACATCAGAACATTCATCATCAGTATCATTTACGCCCAATGGTTCTGACAAGACTGTAACTGAAATTACAAAGTCATCACCCACGCAACCATTGGCTGTTTCCGTTGGTGTCACTGTATAGTTCACTACCTGATCTACTCCGGAGTTGTTGGTAAGCACATCGCTAATTGTGCCACTCGACTGAATAACCAGACTTTCTCCAGTTACATTTGGATTATCAGTAGCTATCCAATCAAAGTTAGATGTCATGCCATTACCAAATACATCTACATTGTTTTGTAAATCGTAGGCAATAGCTATATCACTACATTCAGTATATGTATCATTACTAGCAGTAGGTTCTGACTGAACAGTTACGGTTATTGTAAAAGGATTACCTACACAATTGTCAGCGACATCTGTTGGTGTCACAGTGTATGTTACCGTTTGATCTACACTGGTTTGATTGGTAATTACATCATTTATTATGCTTCCAGCCTGTGGAGTGGTACTTTCTCCAGTTACACTGGCATTTGGAGTGGCTACCCAGCTAAAGGTGGAGGCCATGCTATTACCTAATGTATTTACATTATTTTGTAAATTGTAAGTCAATGCCACATCACTACAAGTTGTTGCTACATCTGCAACACCTACAGGTTCTGAGTGTACTGTAACAGTCACTGTAAAATCATCTCCAACACAAGCATTTGTACCGTCAGTTGGAGTTACGGTATATACCACCAACTCATCAGCTCCGGTTGTATTAGTTATGGCGTCTATTATCGTACTACCACCCTGTGGTGTGGTACTCTCGCCAGTAACGTTAGGGTTATCAGCGGCTACCCAAATGAAATTTGAGGCCATACCATTACCCAAACTATTAACATTATTTTGTAGATCATATGTTAATGCCACATCGCTACAAACTTCTTCTGTATCATTTTGCCCACGAGGCTCAGAGTTTACAGTTATGTCAACAGTAAAGTCTGCCCCCACACAACCGTTGGTATCATCAGTTGGTGTTACAGTATATGTCACTATTTGATCAACACCTGTCGTATTGGTAATAACGTCATTAATTATATCTCCAGCTTGAGGTGTCGTTGACTCGCCTGTTACAGATGGGTTAGAAGCTGCTGTCCAAGTGAAGTCGGAAGAAACACTATTTCCAAGGCTATTAATATTATTTTGTAGGTCGTAGGTTAATGCTACATCGCTACATGAAACACCTGTATCATCTACCCCAAGTGGTTCAGGTTGAACTGTGATGGTTATATCAAAAGGATTTCCAACACACCCATTAATTCCAGTTGGAGTGACAGTATAAACCACATCCTGATCAACATTTGTGAAGTTTCTTAATAGGTCATTAATAACGGTCAATGCCTGAGGTGTGGTACTCTCTCCGGTAACATTAGGATTATCTGCAGCGGCCCAACTAAAGTTGGAAGTGCGATTATTACCCAGTGTATTGATGTTATTCTGTAAATCATAAAGTGTAGTGGAATTACTACATATTGATTTTGAATCATCTACACCTAAAGGCTCAGCTCGTACTGTTACAGTGACTGTAAAATCATTTCCTACACAGCCATTAGTAGTCTCAGTCGGAGTAACTGTATATATTACTGTTTGATCTGTCGTACTTGTATTAGTTATTATATCGTTGATAATATCACCAGGCTGAGCTACTAAACTCTCTCCAGTTACATTTGGATTATCTGCAGCTATCCAGCTGAAATCTGAGTCCATACTATTACCACTAGGCGAGTTGACATTGGCCTGTAGGTCATAAGCTAAAGCAACATCGCTACACTCTGAAACTACGTCATTGACTCCTCTCGGCTCGCTTTGCACTGTTATTGTGATTACGAAATCATTACCCACACATCCGTTAGTGGTTTCTGTTGGAGTAACTGTATATGTAACCGTCTCATCTGCTCCTGTCGTATTGGTGAGGACATCATTGATAATTGCTCCCGCTTGAGGAGTTGTAGATTCTCCTGTTACATTGGCATTGGCAGCAGCCACCCAACTGAAATTAGATGCCATGCTATTACCTAAAGTATTTACATTGTTTTGCAAGTCGTATGCTAAGGCCACATCGCTACATGTGACTGCCGCATCGGCCACTCCCACTGGTTCGCTTTGTACTGTGACTGTAACTACAAAATCATCTCCTACACATGCATTAGTGTTATCTGTTGGTGTAACTGTATACGTCACCGTTTCATCTGCTCCTGTCGTATTTATTAGTACATCATTGATAGTTGCTCCCGCTTGAGGAGTCGTAGACTCACCAGTTACATTGGCATTAGGTGTGGCTACCCAACTAAAGTTGGAGGCCATACTATTTCCTAGTGTATTGATATTGTTTTGCAGGTCGTAGGTCAAAGCTACATCGCTACAAGTTGTGGCTACATCTGCAGCTCCAACTGGCTCACTCTGCACTGTTACCGTAATAACAAAATCATCTCCTACACATGCATTAGTATTATCAGTAGGTGTTACAGTATACGTCACCGTTTCATCTGCACCTGTGTTATTGGTCAAGACATCGTTGATAGTAGCTCCTGCCTGGGCAACAAGGCTTTCCCCTGTTACATTTGGGTTGTCCACAGCCACCCAACTAAAGTTAGAACCCATGTTATTACCAAGCGTATTTACATTATTTTGTAGATCGTATGTTAAGGCTACATCGCTACACACAGAGGTGGCTTCCGCTACACCCACAGGTTCGCTTTGTACTGTGACTGTAATTACAAAATCATCTCCTACACAGCTATTTGTAGTTTCAGTTGGCGTCACTGTATAAATAACAGTTTCATCAGCACCAGTTGTATTGGTAAGTACATCATTGATAGTGGATCCGGCTTGAGGAGTCGTAGATTCACCAATGATATTGGCATTAGGTGTAGCTACCCAACTGAAGTTGGAGGCCATGCTATTACCTAAAGTATTTACATTGTTTTGCAGGTCGTATGCTAAGGCCACATCGCTACAGGTTGTTGCTACATCTGCTGCACCGACTGGCTCGCTCTGAACTGTTACAGTGATAATGAAATCATTTCCAACACAACCATTTACATTGTCTGTCGGTGTTACCGTATACGTTACCGTTTCATCTGCCCCGGTGGTATTGGTCAGTACATCATTGATGGTCGCGCCTGCTTGTGGAGTTGTAGACTCTCCTGTTACATTGGCATTTGCCGTAGCTACCCAACTAAAGTTGGAGGCCATACTATTTCCTAGTGTATTGATATTATTTTGCAGGTCGTATGCTAAGGCTACATCACTACATGTGACTGCCGCATCGGCTACGCCCACAGGTTCACTTTGTACTGTGACTGTAATTACAAAATCATCTCCTATACATGCATTAGTGTTATCTGTTGGTGTAACTGTATACGTCACCGTTTCATCTGCCCCGGTGGTATTGGTCAGTACATCATTGATGGTCGCTCCCGCTTGAGGAGTCGTTGATTCTCCAGTTACATTGGCATTAGGTGTAGCCACCCAACTGAAGTTGGAGGCCATGCTGTTACCCAAGGTGTTCACATTATTTTGTAAGTCGTAGGCCAAGGCCACATCACTACAAACAGATGTAGCTTCCGCCACGCCCACAGGTTCGCTTTGTACTGTTACTGTAATTACAAAATCATCTCCAACACATGCATTAGTGTTATCTGTTGGTGTAACTGTATACGTCACCGTTTCATCTGCTCCAGTCGTATTTGTAAGTACGTCATTGATGGTTGCTCCTGCCTGAGGAGTTGTAGACTCACCGGTTACATTGGCATTTGCTGTAGCCACCCAACTGAAGTTGGACGCCATACTATTTCCTAGTGTATTGATATTGTTTTGCAGGTCGTATGCTAAGGCCACATCACTACAGGTTGTTACCACATCGGCTGCTCCGACTGGCTCGCTTTGTACTGTCACTGTGATAACAAAATCGCTTCCTACACAACCATTTACATTGTCTGTCGGTGTTACCGTATACGTTACCGTTTCATCTGCCCCTGTGGTATTGGTCAATACGTCATTGATTGTCGCGCCTGCCTGTGGAGTTGTAGATTCACCAGTTATATTGGCATTGGCGGTCGCCACCCAGCTGAAGTTAGCCGCACGGCCATTACCCAAAGTGTTTACATTGTTTTGCAGATCATAGGTTAGCGCAATATCACTACATGTAGAAATAGCTTCAGCCACTCCTAATGGCTCAGGCTCAATAGTAACTGTAATTGTAAAATCATTACCTGCACATCCATTAGTGGTTTCTGTTGGAGTAACGGTATAAACAACAGTTTGATCCGTTGCGCTTGTATTGATAACCACATCGTTGATCACATCACCTACTTGCGCCACTAAACTCTCTCCTGTGACATTTGGGTTATCTGCAGCGATCCAGCTAAAATCTGAATCCATACTGTTACCACTTGGAGAATTTACATTGGCCTGTAAATCATATGACAATGCAATATCACTGCACTCCGTAACTACATCATTAGCTCCCCTTGGCTCGCTTTGTACTGTCACTGTGATAACAAAATCATTACCAACACAACTATTTACATTGTCTGTCGGTGTAATTGTATAGGTAACCGTTTCATCGGCTCCTGTCGTATTTGTAAGTACATCATTGATAGTAGCTCCCGCTTGAGGAGTTGTTGACTCACCTGTTACATTAGCATTTGCAGTTGCTACCCAGCTGAAATTGGATGCCATGCTATTTCCTAAAGTATTCACATTATTTTGCAGGTCGTAAGCTAAGGCCACATCACTACATATGATTGCCGCATCAGCTGCTCCCACTGGTTCGCTTTGTACTGTTACTGTAATATCAAAATCATTACCCACACAACCATTTACATTGTCAGTCGGTGTTACTGTATAGGTGACCGTTTCGTCTGCACCTGTTGTATTTGTCAGTAAATCATTGATAATGGCTCCGGCTTGCGGAGTTGTAGACTCACCAGTTACATTGGCATTGGCAGCTGCCACCCAGCTGAAGTTGGATGCCATGCTATTACCTAGTGTATTGACATTATTTTGTAAGTCGTAGGCTAAGGCCACATCACTACAAACAGCTGTAGCTTCTGCCACACCAACTGGTTCACTTTGCACTGTTACAGTAATAACAAAATCATCTCCTACACATGCATTAGTGTTATCTGTCGGTGTAACAGTATAGGTCACCGTTTCATCTGCTCCAGTAGTATTAGTGAGCACATCATTAATGGTGGCTCCTGCTTGTGGTGTCGTAGATTCCCCTGTTACATTGGCATTTGCAATAGCTACCCAACTGAAGTTTGTAGCCATACTGTTACCCAATGTGTTCACGTTATTTTGCAAGTTGTAGGCTAATGCAACATCACTGCAGGTTGTTGCTGCATCTGCTGCTCCCTCAGGCTCACTTTGTACAGTTACTGTGATAATAAAATCATTTCCAACACAACTATTGGTAGTTTCCGTTGGCGTTACTGTATATGTCACAATTTCATCTGCTCCGGTTGTATTAGTAAGTACATCATTGATAATGGCTCCGGCTTGCGGAGTTGTCGACTCACCGGTTACATTGGCATTGGCAGCTGCTACCCAAGTGAAATTGGATGCCATACTATTACCAAGGGTATTTACATTGTTTTGCAAGTCATATGCTAAAGCAACATCACTACAGGATGTTTCAGTATCAGCAGCTCCCACTGGCTCACTTTGTACTGTTACAGTAATAACAAAATCATCGCCAACACAACTATTGGTATTATCAGTAGGTGTAACTGTATAGGTAACTGTTTCATCCACACCTGTTGTATTAGTCAGGACGTCATTGATTGTGGCTCCAACTTGTGGTGTCGTTGATTCTCCAGTTACATTCGCATTAGCTGCAGCTACCCAACTAAAATTGGACGTCATGTTATTACCAAGTGTATTTACATTGTTTTGCAGATCATATCCTACGCTAACCCCTGCGCATACCGTAGATGCATCCGCTAAACCAACCGGTTCTGAGTTAATGGTAATGTTAATAGTAAAGTCACTACCAGGGCAACCAGTACCTTCCGCTACTGGACTGACAGTATAGGAAACAATTTCATTTGCTCCGGTAACATTGTTAATGTTATCCGTTATAAAATCTCCTGCTTGAGGAGTTGTACTTTCTCCAGTTACATTGGGATTAGCAGCAGCCACCCAGGTAAAGTCCGATGCCACATTGTTTCCTGAGACCGTTATATTATTTTGAAGGTCGTAATTGAGTGCTACATCACTACATTCGTTACTGGTTGCATTTACACCAACTGGTTCAGTATTTACAGAAATTGTCACTACTTGGGTTGCACCGACACAATTTGCAGGTGCTGGCCCGGTTGGCGTGACTTCATATGTAACTGAACCAGGTGCCCCCGAAGTGTTAGTGAGTGTTTGAGTTATATTTCCACTCCCAGTATTTCCAACAGTTGCGCCTCCAACTGATCCCGTTTTTGAAAGCACTACCCAGTCGTATGTTGTACTCCCGACATCAGAAGTAAAAGTTAAGTAAGTATCCACTTGCTCACCACTACATAATGTCGCAGTTGTCCCAGAAGTCATATTAGGCCTTGGGTTTACCGTAACAGGATATGGAGCAGCTGCAGGACTAGTACAACCTGCAGAACTCGTTTCTGTCACTGTAATATTATCACTAGTTGTACCAATATTAACAATGATAGAACTTGTACCCTGACCACTAACAATTGAGCCTAAGCTACCAATGTTCCAAGTGTATGTAGAACCCACAATTGGAGAAGCTATTGAATAAGTAACATTCGATTGGTTTTCACAAACCTCCTGATCTCCATTGATTGTGGGAGCGAGTGGTGCATCATCAACAATAATGTCAATACTATTGGTATTGCCATCGCAATTATCAGCTGAAGTCTCTACGACAGAAAGGGTTACTCCAGGACTAGCAATCGTATTAGGTGCCCTCACTAATACAAAAAAGTCATTCACTCCACCTCCACCAACAAGCTCCAATTCACCTGGTGCCGTTGGCACTGTCCATGTATAGGTTGATCCAGGATTCAATGCCGGATCAATCTGAAAGAATAATACATTGTTACTTCTACAAACAGTAACAGATGCCGGTGTTGAACCATCTGGCGCAATAATAGGATTATTTATTGGTCGTGGATTTACAGTGATTTCAACTTCTGCAATATCTTCACAGAGTGTTAAGTCATTCACAATTATTGCATAGAACAAATCTCCGTTAGTTACATTATCAACATCAGTTGGGGTAGCCACTTCATTACCTGTTAGATCCGCTCGAGTTGTAACAACTCCCCCCGGGTCAAAAAACCATTCAACAGACCTGTCTGCAGCACTATTACTCACATTATCATCCAATGTGGTTAAGTCAACATCATCTTTATCGGCACTTCCTACTGTTTGCTCACAAAATACTGTTTCTGGATTAGTATTGTCCTGATCAATAGCATCAGGTAAAGTATTTACAGTGAATGTAATAGTTGCATCCTGGGTACAATAATTTGATGGGAAGGCCGAAGTCGCCTCATCCGTAACGGTAACATAAATTATTTCGCCATCGCTAATGTCATAGTTAGTTGGTGTAGCAATTAAATCAGCTGGATTGTTTCTAGCTGGAGCATCAAAGTATAAAATTGAACGGTCTGCTAGGTTGGCTGGAGCAACTAAAGCGGCCGCATATGCAGTTAAATCAACACCTGCAACAAGGTCGCTGCCCTGAGGTAAATCTTCACACAACTCAGGAGTAAGGTTATTAGCTACTGGTAAGAGATGCCTGGTTACGTCTACTGTTTCAGAAGAATTATTACAAGCTCCTAAAGCACTAGATACTGTCCAAGTTAATGTGGTTGTACCCACCTGCAATCCGCTTACAGTTGTATTCGGATCGTTGACATCTGCAAATGAAATTGGATCAGCACCTGTTTCAACTAATCTTACGTTATCAAAACTTAATGCATCAGCATCAGCTCTTACATCCACCTTAATTCTTATATTAAGCTGACTTCCACCGCCAGTAGCCGCACTTCCTGAGATCGTACCGGCTGTGAAATTACCATCTAGTCTTGCGCCAACCAGTTGCTCAGGGTTAGCATCAATTTGATAATAAAGCTCTATCCAGTCATTTGCATCGTTGTTTGTAGATTCAAATGCATCTACAGAAATATCGAAATTGGCAATTGCAGAAATGTCTATAGGGTTTGACTCCCAAATGGCTACACCATCAGTATCATTGGCTTCAAAAGCCCCAGATCTCACCTCAAAGTGATCGGGGGCTACCATTGATGTGCCGCTTATGTCTATTGTCCAGCCAAATAAATCATTATCCGAAACAGTACCATCAGCAAGACTTTCAAAATCTTCACTAAATAATAGCCCAGGTGCAGACCAAGTCCCTGTTCCGCCATTATCAGCAGCAGTTGACCCCAATACCAATTGATCATCACAGGTTTCTACAAATTCAAGGTCCGCATCCGAATCCGCATTTGCAGGAGATGGTTCCAAGTCTTGTGTATGCTCTACAGTAATAGCATTATTACTATGACAATTAGTCGGACCAGTTGTACTTTCTATAGCTGTAATATAAGTTTGTGTTGCTGTACTTGTTGGCGTGAACATTTCGTCACGAGTACCGCTTGTTACTCCTACAGCAGGTGTATTAGTTATTTCATCAGTATAGGCTGTATACCATCGCACTATAAAACCTGCTCCGGGGTCGTCAACTGCTAATGTTGCGCCAGTTGCATCCGTTGAACATGCAATTGCATCTACTGGGTTTGTAGGGTCGGCAGGTCTCGGATTTATCACAATATTTTGATCTACTGGTAAGCCAGCTGCATTACACCCAGTAGCTGTATTAATAATTGAGGTCAATCGTATTGTATATGTATCTGCAGTATTTGACAAATCAGCATAATCCAAATCAGCAGCAGAAAAAGTTAAGACACCTGCAGCATCAGTAGTTTTATTGATTGTACGAGTTAGCACTGCTGGGCCACCAGGGGGAGGAGCTGCTGATTCATAGGCTTCAAAATCAATATTATAATTTTCTACTGAATTTGGATTCAAATCCAAAGTGATTGAAGGTAACGAAGTACCAGGGCCATCATCGCATATGGCAGCACCAACAACAAAACTGTCTATCGTTGGAGGTGGTGTACCACTTGTTTGTATTGTAGCCGATCCTGTGATATTGGCCGAAGGGGCATTTACTGTACAATTAACCGTTGTCCCAAGATCAGTAATTGAAGTTACAATATAAGTGTCAGGGTCATCAGTTACTACCGTTGAACCGGGAATAGTATAAGGTGAGCTTACTCCATTTACTGTTGTTGGGTTTCCATTTCTCTCATAGGTAATATCCCAAGGACCTGTTCCTGTCATAGTTACCACTGCAGGTGGGCCGGGAATACCTGCACACACAGAACCACCGCCTGACACAGTTGCTGTTGGCAACGGATTTATAACCACATCAACCGTTGCGGACAAACCACTTTCACAATCCGTAGGGTCAATTCCTATCACCTGGACAGCATATGTGCCCGACTCAGCAACAGAAGTCAGAATCAGTTGATTACTATTAGTTTGTTGAACAGGGGAAGCATAATCGGGATCCTTAAACCATGCATACTCATCTGCATTACCATCAACATTGCTAGATTGTAGAATTACCTGATCACCATTTTCACAAATATCCAAGCCATCACCCACTTCTGTGATTGTAGGTTGCACGGGTATAGGGTTAACAATTACTGTCGTAATGGAACTATTCTCTGTGGTACACGGGCCATTATCAATTACAGCTCTATATTCATATGTGCCGGCTGTGGCAAGGTTTTCATCAAAAGTTGTATTTCCATTATTGCCAATATCAATGAATCCTCCTCCATCTACTTGCCTTTCCCAATTAAGAATCGTTCCCCTATGGCCTGACAGTGTAATTGTTCCAGTATTATCACCTTCACATATATCATTATCAGGTCCAGTAGAACCACCTTGCGTTTCTCCGTAAATAGTTACTGTGAAGTTTCTCCATGGAGAATTACACCTAGGGTTATTTACATATCTCCTTCTAACTCTGATATTACGAGTTACTGTCGTAAAGGAGCCTCCAATTGCAAAGTCTGCCGTGATGTTTTGTCCTGTTGTCGAACTCAACGTAACTCCCCCACCACCAGTAGATTGCCATTGATACTCCGCATTTCCTCCAAATGGTGTTGAACCCGCGGGGTTTGGCAGCGAAAATGCCACTCCATTAGTATTATTGCATATAGGACTTGTACCGGTTATTACATCAGGTTGATTCAGATCTTCCCTTACAGTAACAGTTGTTTCCACCGGATCACTTTCACAGCTGTTAGTGGCTCCTATAACATAAGTTGCCCAAACTGAGTAATCCCCTGGAGTATTGTTGTCAAATGCAGGCAAGTCATTAACAGGAAATGTTGTAGAATTATTACCATCTCCATTTAATCCAGTAATATCTACCCCACCAGCATCTGGGTCATCATCATACCAATTGATTGCAGTACTTCCACCAGTTCCTGCAATTTCAAAATCTACTCCTCCAGTTCCACTACCTTCACATATTTCATCATTCACTGCTGTTGGCGTAGGAGGAATATCAATTATTTCAATGAAATCTTGGGCTGTAACTTCATTATTACTTGGATTACCAATTGTGTATGGATTACAAATATTCCAATATTCAATAGTCACATAAAATCTGTCACCAATATCTCTATTAGTTTGGCCTGCAACAGTCGTAATTGAAGTAATTTGATCTAATGCTCCAAATGGAAGCTGATTTACTGGATCATTAAATTGAACGACTCCTATAGCATCACCTGTTCCCAATGCTGCTGTACTACCTGCAAACGTTGGAATGTACTCACCAGCTATTAAAGCACCATTATCATCCGTTACTTGAACCCCATCAACATAGACATTAGGGATTCTATCAGCATCTGCTCTCGTTGCATCACCATAAACGACTCTAATCCATCTATCATCATCATTGGGTTGATCAGGATCATTGATACAATTTAAAGTTGACACATCTGAAAATGACATATCAATTTCATCGTTAAGACAAACTAAATCTGTATTTGCTATAGAAGGTTCTAAATCAAGTACTCCCCCTCCTTCATTATCTTCATTATGTGAAGCATAAGTTACAAATTGATTAGGATCCCCTGGAAGGCAAATGCCGGTAAGAGCAAACACTTGAATTCTCCAAATAGATTCGTAGGAGCATTCTGGATCATTATCGGGGTAATTAAATCCGTTGGTTCCCGCATCAAACGTGACAAAATTTGTATTTGCAGCCGGAGACCCGCTGGCATTCGACTCATAAGGATTTATACTAGATACATCACCAGTACCCCAAAAAGCCCTAACTCTAAATGCCCCTAAATTATAATTCGAAGAGTTTCTGGCACCAAGTGTGATTCTAAAAACCATTTTAGTTATAGGGTCAACCGGTGCACAAGCAGGAGTTGGTGTAAAAGTTCCATCCCAATTAAAGTCACCACATGATAACGCCCTGTTGTTCTCGGAATTTATCGTTTGGCCGGTGGGGTCATACTCTACTGAAAAGCTACTTAATCCAACAGGCACCGCAGCTGAAAGTGTTAAAAAAGCAGTATTGCCTGAAGTAAAAACTGAAGAAACTCCTATTGACCCTCCATCTAATATATAATCTGCAGCATTGCCTGATGGTGGTGAATCAAAATTTACTGTAACCTGTAGCTGATCATCAGTCTCATGAGATGCAGTAGACATTGTTTGACCATACCCAACACTAGAAAAAACAACTAAGAAAAATAGAATTAAAAGGCGACCTTTGGCGATCATATAAGGTAAAAGTTAAATGCAATAGTTTTGACGCTTGAAAATAGTATAAAGACTCTCAATTACCTAATACTAAATAAGGCAATTATACAATATACCCATTTCTGGTATTAATATGGTCTGAGTGGTAGTGGTAACCCTAACTCCTGATTAAATACAAGCACTTTTATTACATCGAATAAAAAATTCATCAATATTCGATATATCGGCATATTCATGTACCTTTGTGTCCCATAAGTTTTATTATAAATAACGTCCTACAAAACAACTTATGGCCGCTGCTAAATACATCTTTGTTACCGGTGGGGTAACATCTTCTTTGGGAAAAGGAATCATCTCTGCATCTTTAGGTAAACTACTACAAGCCAGAGGGTTTAATGTAACCATTCAAAAATTCGACCCTTATATTAATATCGATCCTGGCACCCTCAATCCTTATGAGCATGGTGAGTGTTATGTTACTGACGATGGCGCTGAAACTGATTTAGATTTAGGTCATTATGAAAGGTTTCTTAATACCCCCACTTCTCAGGCCAATAATGTTACAACAGGTAGAATTTATAATAATGTAATTACAAAAGAGAGAAAAGGTGAATATTTAGGTAAAACCGTACAGGTTGTACCGCACATTACTGATGAAATCAAAAGAAATGTATTCATGCTTGGTGAGAGCGGTGAATATGATTTTGTAATCACTGAAATTGGTGGTTGTGTTGGTGATATAGAATCCCTACCATTTATAGAAGCTGTAAGACAGGTTAAGTGGGATGTCGGAGTAAATAATTTCTTAGTTATTCATTTAACGCTGATCCCCTACCTAAGTGCAGCCAAAGAACTTAAAACAAAACCCACTCAGCACTCTGTAAAACAACTTTTAGAAGCAGGTATTCAACCTGATATTTTGGTATGTCGGTCTGAAAGACACCTACCTCAGGACATCAGAAAAAAACTAGCCCTATTTTGTAACGTGCACCTAAACTCTGTCATAGAGGCATTGGACGCAGACACCATATATGATGTGCCATTGCTCATGAAAAAGGAGAAGTTAGCGGAGCGAGTTTTGGCCAAACTTAAAATCGCCAATAAAACTGAGCCAGATCTGGAACAATGGAAAGATTTCCTGGGTAACCTAAAAAACCCCACTGATGAGATTAGAATAGGCCTTATCGGGAAATATGTTGAGCTACCGGATGCCTACAAATCTATTGTTGAAGCCTTTGTACATGCCGGATCAGTTAATGAATGTAAGGTAAACCTTAAATGGATAAGCTCTGAATCAATAGAAAAGGATAACTGCCAAACTGTCTTAGAAAAACTCGATGGCATATTAGTTGCACCTGGGTTTGGCGAACGTGGAGTAGAGGGTAAAATTGAAGCTGTAAGACATGCACGGGAAAACAATATTCCTTTTTTCGGCATTTGCTTAGGTATGCAATGTGCAGTAATAGAGTTTGCAAGAAATGTCTTAAAATTAAAAAATGCCTCTTCAACTGAAATGAGTCCAGACACTAAACATCCAGTGATTGACCTTATGGAAGAGCAGAAAAAAATTGTTGATCTGGGAGGAACAATGAGATTAGGGGCCTATCCTTGCAACCTGAAAAAAAGCAGTAAGGTGTATAGTGTATATGGAAAAAAATCAATTTCAGAGAGACACCGTCACCGTTACGAGTTTAATAATAAGTATTTGGAACAAACAGAAAAAGCAGGTCTCATTGCATCAGGAATAAACCCTGAAACTAACCTGGTAGAAGTAGTTGAACTAAAAGATCACCCATGGTTTATTGGTTCGCAGTTCCACCCGGAGTTAAAAAGTACCGTATTGAACCCTCACCCGCTATTTGTAAAGTTTGTTGAAGCTGCAATAGAATATAAAAAATCAGTAATCAAGAATTAATCGAGATTTATACAATCATAAGTTATGGATAGAAATCAAGCTACAGGCTTAATATTGATCGCTTTAATGGTGATCTTATATTTTCAATTTTTTGCTCCTGAGACTCCAAAACCTGAAGAAACACCAGAAGTAGCGCAAACTGAGAGTACTACTCCTGAACAATCTTCACCGACAATTGATGAAGAAACCACGAAATCAGCAGTCAATGATTCTGTGCTCAGTGAAGAATTAAGACAGCAATATGGCGTGTTTGCAGCCGGAGCTTCAGGAAGTGAGTCAAAAACAACACTGGAAAATGACAAACTGAATATTACCTTTTCTAACAAAGGTGGTTTTCCGGAAAATGTGGTGCTCAAACAATTTAAAAACAACAGACAAGAGCCACTTGTCCTTTTTACTAAAGAAAGTAATGAATTTAAATTACTAGCGACAACTATTGGTAAGCAAGTAGATTTAAACAGCCTACACTATACCTCTTCTAAGAGGGTAGAAAATGACACCACGATTCTCACTTATAGCCTGGATTTAGGCGAAGGAAAATCTGTAAAGCACATTTACACATTAGGCGCTGATAGCTATGAACTGGGCTATAGCCTTGAGTTAAATGGCTTAGCAAATTACATTACAAAGGATGAGCTTATTCTTGAATGGCATGACAATATGATTGCTCAGGAAAAAGACATCGAAATGAGTCGAAGAAACTCAACCATTAACTACTACACCGCAAGCGAAGATTTCGATTACCTGTCTGAGGCCAGTAACAGTCTGGAAGAAGCAAGTGTAAATGAACCAGTAAAATGGGTTTCCTTAAAACAAAGATTCTTTCTTGCTGCCTTAGTTGCTGAGAATTCCTTTGCAAAAGGAAAGTTTTCAACCAATGTTGATGTTAATGATACTACCACTGTAAAATCTGCTAAGGCCACCTTAAGCTTACCATTAAGCGACATTAAAGAAGGTAATGGGAATTACAAATACTTTTTCGGCCCTAATGATTATTATTTGCTAGGAGATGTAGCTGATGAGTTTGAAAGAAACCTGGCCCTGGGTTGGCCTCCAATGAAGTGGGTGAACAAGTTTGTAATCATTCCACTTTTTGAGTTTTTAAGCACATTCATAAGCAACTATGGTGTGATCATCATCATCATGGTTTTCCTTATCAAGCTAGCCCTTTCTCCTCTTTCATATAAGTCATATGTGTCTATGGCAAAGATGAAAGTGCTTAAGCCACAATTAGACGAGATTAAAGAACAGCATGGTGAAGACATGCAAAAAGCACAACAGGAGCAGATGAAGCTTTACCAGAAAGTTGGCGTAAATCCTGTAAGCGGATGTATCCCAATGTTACTTCAGATGCCAATTCTTCTTGCCATGTTCTATTTCTTCCCACAGTCGATCGAGCTTCGACAAGAAGGATTCCTTTGGGCAGATGATTTATCTACTTACGACTCTATTTTAAACTTACCATTTGAAATCCCATTCTATGGAGACCATGTGAGTTTATTCGTATTGTTAATGACTGTTTCTACTGTACTTATGACCTACTCTCAACAACAAGTAAGTACGGTACAGGGGCCAATGAAAGCCTTTAGCTATATGATGCCACTCATATTTATGTTTGTGCTTAACTCATATCCTGCTGCTTTGAGTTTTTACTACTTTGTTTCAAACATCGTAACCTTTGGCCAGCAAACAGTAATACGAAAGTTTATCGATGAGGATAAGATTAAAACCATCCTTGAGGAAAACAAGAAACGAAACGCCAATAAAAAGAAATCGAAATTTCAACAACGCCTTGAAGATGCCATGAAAGCACAGGGTAAAAAGAAATAAAATTTCTTAAAAATATCGCGATAAAATGATCAAAAGGCTCCCTAACAGGAGCCTTTTATTTTAATATCTTTTCAGACACTTGGGGCTCTTACATAATTCAATTAAACTTATATCTTTGTAACCCTGTTTCGACAACAAGTTCTTCTGATCGCAATGAAAATCACCTATTACGGACATTCATGTTTTGAGGTTGAAATATCAGGTAAAAAGTTGCTTTTTGATCCTTTTATTTCACCAAATGAAAAAGCAAACCATATAGATTTAAGCGTTATTAAGCCTGACTATATTTTGCTTTCTCACGGACATCAGGATCATGTTGCCGATGTGGATACGATTTATAGACAAAGTGATTGTAAAATCATATCGACTTTTGAAGTAGTTTCATGGTTTGAAGCACACGGATTGGAAAACATACACCCCATGAACCATGGCGGGGAATGGGCTTTTGATTTTGGAACCGTGAAAATGGTAAACGCCATACACTCGAGTGTGATGCCTGACGGTAGTTATGGCGGTAACCCAGCTGGGTTTGTAATAACAGGTGAAAATCAGACATTTTATTACGCTGGAGACACAGCGCTTCACCTCGATATGAAATTGATTGCAGAAGACTACAAAATAGATTTTGCATTTTTGCCCATCGGTAGCAATTTTACGATGGGTTTAAAAGATGCAATTAAGGCTGCTGATTTTGTCGGCACAAAGAAAATAATAGGCATGCATTATGATACTTTTCCTTTTATAGAAATTGATCATGAGCATGCACGATCGTTGTTTAATACGGCTGGTAAAGAGTTAAATTTATTAACGATCGGATCAAATATTAATATATAAATATACATGAGCAAAGTAATAGCTATCGCTAACCAAAAAGGTGGAGTTGGTAAAACAACTTCAGCTATCAACCTTGCAGCTAGTTTAGCTGCGCTGGAATATAAAACACTTGTAGTAGATGCTGACCCACAGGCCAACTCCACTTCTGGTGTGGGATTGAACCCTAAAGAGGTTGAAATAAGTATTTATGAGTGCATGGTTGATGAAATAGATGTAAAAGAAGCTATTACGGAAACCGATATAGATTATTTACATATTTTACCTTCTCATATCGACCTTGTAGGAGCTGAAGTGGAAATGGTAAGTATCGATCGCAGGGAAGAGCGTATGAAAGATGCCTTGAAAAAGATTAGAAAAGAATATGACTTTATAATCATTGACTGCTCACCTTCTCTTGGCTTAATCACTATTAATGCGCTCACTGCAGCAGACTCTGTTATAATTCCAGTTCAGTGCGAATACTTTGCACTTGAAGGGTTAGGTAAATTATTGAATACCATAAAAATCATACAAACGAGGCTAAATAAGGAGCTTAAAATTGAAGGCATCCTTCTTACGATGTATGATGTAAGATTGAGGCTATCAAACCAGGTAGTTGAGGAAGTAAAAACTCACTTCAAACAAATTGTGTTTGACACAATTATCCCAAGAAATATAAAATTAAGTGAGTCTCCAAGCTTTGGTGTGCCAGCTATTGCTCATGATGCAGAAAGTAAAGGGGCGATCAGTTATCTTAATCTGGCTAAAGAAATTATTAACAAAAACGGAATATCGTAGAAGGGAGAGCGGGAATGGCGAAGAAACCTATAAAAAGAAGAAATGCATTAGGAAGAGGGCTTGGAGCACTTTTAGAAGATTCTCCTGCAAAAGAGAAAAAAGGACTGGATATCTCTGATAAATCAGATGCTGCCGGGTCGATGCATGAAATATCTCTGGAAGAGATAGAAGTAAATCCATTTCAGCCCAGGACTCATTTTGATAAAGATGCATTGCAAGAGCTTGCTGAATCTATCAAAGTCCAGGGAATCATACAGCCGATTACGGTTAGAAAGCTTAGCAAAAGTAAATACCAGTTAATTTCAGGTGAGAGAAGGTACCAGGCTTCTAAGCTTGCTGGCCTTGAAAAAATTCCTGCCTATGTGCGGACTGCTGACGATCAGCAGATGCTTGAGATGGCGCTTATTGAAAATATTCAGCGCGAAAATCTCAATAGCATTGAAATTGCATTAAGCTACCAAAGGTTGCTTACAGAATGTGACCTTAAGCAAGAGGAGTTGGGCGACAGGGTTGGTAAAAACAGAACGACTGTTAATAATTACCTCAGGCTATTAAAACTTCCACCAGATATTCAAGCCGCTTTGAGAGATAAGCGTATCTCCATGGGTCATGCCAGGGCTATTATAAACATAGAAAATGTCGATATACAGTTAGATATCTTCAAGAAGATCATTTCACATGACCTATCTGTAAGAAAAGTAGAGCAGCTTGTGCGAGATGCCATGTCACCTAAAAAGGAAAAACCTGAGCCTAAAAAGGATCAAAATGATGGTGGCAAAGAAATTGCTAGACTACAAACACAGTTAGCTTCACATTTTGGCACGAGAGTACAGGTGAAATCTGACGGTAAAAAAGGAGAAATAAAAATACCTTTTGTTTCTGTTGAGGACTTAAACAGAATCCTCGACATACTTGAAGTCTAATGAAACGATACCTTTCTTTAATTATTCTCAGTATTTGCACTACTATGGTGATGGCACAAGAGCCGGATACCGTAATAGCTATTGATACTATCAATAATCAAATGCCTCTTAGGCAAGAGAGTAGGAAAAATGTAGAGGTGAAAGAAATAGACACCTATGCCGACCGATTCGTGCCAAGAAAAGCTTCTTTGTATTCGGCCATTTTACCAGGCATGGGACAAGCCTACAATAAAAACTACTGGAAGATTCCAATCATTTACGGTGGCTTTTTTGCTTTGGGTTATGCTGTTAATTATTATGACGACAGGTATAAAACTTTCAGGAAGGAATTATTTACATTATTAGAAGAAGGTGGCAGCACCACCCCTCTGGGACTTTCTGAAGACCAGGTGCGCAGTTTGGTTGATAAATCACGTAGAGAGCGTGACTTTTATATGATTATGACTGGTGTATTGTACTTACTCCAGGTTGCTGAAGCACATATAGATGCACACCTCAAAGAATTTAAACTCAACCCGGATTTAAAAGTGTCGGTTGAGCCAATGTTTGAAAGACCACAATTTGCCAACTACAATGCTGGCCTTAGTATAAAACTTAAATTCTAATGAAGATTTTATTACTTGGCTATGGTAAAATGGGCGAAATAATTGATCAAATAGCCATAGACCGTGGCCACACAATCTCAGCAAAAATTTCAAGTAGCAACAGAGATGACTTAGATCACCTGAAAGTTGATGAGATTGATGTAGCTATAGAATTTAGCCAACCAGAAGCTGCCGTTGATAACATCTCGTATTGTCTAAAAAATAATATTCCTGTTCTCTCTGGTACAACAGGATGGCTGGAGCGCATGAAGGATATTGAGCAGCAATGCAATGAGCTCTCTGGCACTTTCTTTTACGCTTCCAATTTCAGCATTGGGGTTAACCTGTTTTTCAAATTCAACGAACAGCTCGCTCAAATAATGGATAAGTTTGAAAGTTATGATGTTGAAATTGATGAGATACATCACATACATAAGAAGGATGCACCCAGCGGAACTGCTATAACACTTGCTGAAGGCGTAATCAACCATATCAACCGAGTAAAAGAATGGCAGCTTGATAAAAAACAGCCTGGTGGGCTTAAGATAACGGCCTATCGTGAAGACGAAGTACCTGGTACACATAGTGTAAAATATAGATCAGCCATCGATGATATAGAAATTAAGCACACTGCGCACTCCAGAGCAGGTTTTGCTAAAGGAGCTGTAATGGTAGCCGAATGGATAAAAGACAAAAAGGGAGTCTTATCGATGGACGACTTTCTGAATACATAAAAATAAAATCAGGTAATTTGTAAGTTTCCTGCATTGAATAACACAGATAAGAAAAACAAAATATTAAATATATGAATCTAAAGTTTTGGCAGAAGAAGGAAAAGGAGGAGAACAAAAAGCCTAAGTCTAAATCAAGAGAGTGGGTTGATGCAATAGTATTTGCCGTTGTTGCCGCTACACTCATACGATTCTTAATAATGGAGGCTTTTACTATTCCAACTCCTTCTATGGAAAAGTCTTTATTAGTAGGCGACTTTCTTTTCGTTAGTAAATTTCATTATGGCTCACGTACTCCGGCCACGCCTCTACAAGTGCCACTAACTCATCAAAAAATATGGCTGACTAACATCCCCTCTTACCTGGATTGGATTCAGCTACCACAATATAGATTGCCTGGATTTTCTGAGGTAAAAAGAAATGATGTGGTTGTATTTAACATACCGCCCATTAGTCTCAATGAAGGCATTGATTACCCTGTAGATCTAAAAACGAACTATATTAAAAGATGTGTCGGTCTGCCAGGTGATGTATTGAAGATTGAAGACAAGCAAGTGATTGTTAATGGAGAATCCCTTGATAATCCTGAAGAAATGCAGTTTGCACATCTGGTTATTTCTACCAATAGATTGAGCCAGCGTGTGTTAGAAAAATTTGATATACCGGAAGTGCAAGTGGTTGGCACCAACCCTGATGTCGCACAAATTTTATATTTGACTGATGAGCAGGTTGCTGAACTGAGTAAAGAGTCTTTTATTAAAGAAATTAGACCCGCTTCAAACAATCCTTACAAGCGATATAGCCCTTATGAAAAAGGAGAGCTTGACGAAGGAATATTTCCGTCTGATCCAGAGCTTTTTCCATGGAACAGCGACTGGTATGGCCCAATTACAATACCTAAAGAAGGGGTAACTATTGAGATCAACAGAGAGACATTGGCCACCTATGGAGATGTAATCACATTGTATGATCACAATGAAGATGCTGTGATAAATGGTGATAAATTACTTATAGATGGAAATGAAGTCGATAGTTATACTTTTAAGCAGAACTACTATTTTATGATGGGTGACAACCGTCATAACTCACTTGACTCCAGGTATTGGGGTTTCGTACCAGAAGATCATATTGTGGGTAAAGGGTTCTTCATATGGCTTTCATTGGATCCTAATGCAGGATTTTTTAGTAAGATAAGGTGGAGTAGATTCTTTAATCTCATAGAGTAAGAGAGTTGTTCTAAGTTTTAAGTTCTAAGTTCAGAGCTCCTATTGGTATGGGTAGAACCTGGAACTTAGAACTTTAGATGTTCACCATTCAATCGGTGTTCTCCCCTTTTCCTTTAAGTAGGTATTGGTTTTACTAAAGTGTTTGTTACCAAAAAAACCTCTATGCGCAGCAAATGGTGATGGATGAGCTGATTTAAGTACTAAATGATTCTCTTCATTTATGATTGCACCTTTGTTTTGTGCATAAGCTCCCCAAAGTAAGAAGACAAGGTTTTCCTTTTTATTTGACAATACCTTTATTACTGCATCTGTAAAATCTTCCCAACCCTTTTTTTGATGAGAACCCGGAGTATTAGCTCTCACCGTAAGTGTTGCATTCAGTAATAATACACCTTGCTGAGCCCATCTCTCAAGATTTCCAGATTCAGGTATTTCATTGCCAATATCAGAAGTAATTTCTTTGAAAATATTTACAAGTGAAGGTGGCTTTCTCACACCATCTCGCACTGAAAAACATAACCCATTGGCCTGACCAGGTCCGTGGTAAGGGTCCTGGCCTATTACTACGACTTTTACATCTTCAAAGCTGCAATGATCAAATGCATTAAATATTTCATTGCCAGGAGGAAAAACAGTATGCGATTTGTATTCACTCTTCACAAAATTGACCAAATTTGTAAAATACGGCTTTTCAAACTCATTTTGAAGCTGCGTTTTCCATGACTGGGCTATTTTTACGTCCATAATATTATTTTAATAGGTAGTATAATTAAAAATAAAAACTTCTTATATTCCTTTTCCGTTTTGCTTAAAAAGGAATATCAAAACTACAATGGTTACGGAAATCACAAAAGGTATAAAGGTATGTGTTGAAACTGAATATCAACCATCTTACTCGAGTCCGAGCCAATATCACTATGTATTTACTTACAAGGTAACTATCGAAAACCAAAGTGATAATACGATCCAGTTATTAAGAAGACATTGGCACATTCACGATGCCGCTTTTAATCCCAGAGAAGTTGAAGGAGAAGGAGTTGTTGGTCAGCAACCGATTCTGGAGCCCGGGCAATACCATAAGTATGTATCTGGCTGCAATCTCAAGTCGGGTTTGGGCAAAATGACAGGCACATACCTGATTGAACGAATCGTGGATGGACAACGGTTTGAGGTAACCATACCTGAATTTAGCCTCATTGCCCCATTCAAGGAAAATTAAACCAAGTGTCTAAAATTCATCGTGTCACAAGCTATCTCTCTTATTGGCTTAATGCTGTAAATGAACATTCATTACAGGCTCCATTTATATATGACCTATACAAAAAGGTATTAAAAAAGCCCATAGCTCCTGATGCTATTAATGAGGTAAGAAAAAGGCTTGAAAATAGCACCCATCAGGTACATGTAAATGGTTATGGGGCTGGGTCTGAAGTTGACAACGGCAGTATGAGAAATGTCTCAGACATTGCTAAATATGGCATCACCAAACATAAATATGCTCAGCTGCTGGAGAGATTAATTGAATATTTAGAGTCTGAAAAAATTCTGGAATTAGGCACCTCATTAGGTGTTAACACACTTTACATGTCAAAAAACCAAAATAGTAAAGTTACTACCATAGAAGGTGAAGAAAGTTTATTGAATATTGCTGAATCGGTATTTGAAGCACAAAACAGAACAAACATTGAAGCTGTCTGTGGGAATATTGATGATGTCTTACCAGAAATAATTCAAAACCAACATAAGTTGGACTTCGTATTCTTCGATGCTAACCATACCAAGGAAGCTACTTTAAATTATTTTTCTCAATGCCTAAAACGTGTGCATGACAAAACATGCTTTGTTTTTGATGATATACACTGGTCAACCGAGATGGAAGAGGCGTGGGACAGGATTAAGAAGCATTATGAAGTGACTTTATCCATTGACATCTACCAGATGGGCATTGTTTGCTTTAACCCGGAAATAAGAAAGCAGGACTATATTCTTGAATATTAAACCAACCTGGCTTTTTCCCACCAGTAAGATTTAACGGTTTTTAGTATTTCTACTAAATCAGAATACTTTGATGGTTTTGTAAAATAGGTGTTTACACCATTTTGATATGAAGTTTTGATATCATCAAGGCTATTTGAAGTTGAGAAAACAATCACAGGTATATGCTTCAACCGCTCGTTCTCTTTGATTTCTTTCAACGCCTGGCGGCCATCCTTTTTAGGCATATTTAAATCTAAAAACACCATGCAAGGTGAGTTAGTATTGCCTCCTAGTGTTTCAATTAAAGCCTCTCCATCATCAACAAACATCAAGTCATCACTTGATATATTATTTTCGTTTAGGGCATCTTCAATGAGTAACCTGTCATCTGCATCATCTTCAGCGATGATGATTGTAGTGATCTTAATCTCTTCCATAATTTATGATATAGCAAATTAAACGATAATTTGCTTAGGAAGTATGTACAAGGGTAGGTTTTTACGTTTTACATAACATTCACTTAATATACGAGTCAACAAATTACGCCTCAGTGTTAAAATATATCTTAAACATGGTACCCTCTCCTACTTCACTTTCAACATCAATTTGCGCTTTGTGACTGTTAAGAATATTTTGAGTAGATGTTAAGCCCAGTCCCATGCCTCCCTGTTTTCCTGTAAAGAAAGGATCGAATAGTTTCCTGATCTCATCTTCAGGTATACCCTTACCGTTATCTGCCACGCAAACAAGTATATGATCAGTACCATTTTGAGTTGTAATGGTGAGCTCGCCTTTGTCCTCCTCCATTGCTTCAATAGCATTGATGATTATATTGAGAAATGCTGTTTTAAGTTGCTCTTTGTCTACACTGAGTAGAGGAAGATCAGCGGCAAGACTTTTAGTGAGTTTAATACCTCTAAGCTTCAACCTATCATTAGTAAAACCAATGGTCTCTTCCAACACTTCATTAATCAACAATTGCTCCTTATTGAGTTGCTTTGGCTTAGAAGATTTAAGCATATCTGTAATCAACTGCTCGATACGACTGGCATTTCTCTTAATTATATCAAGAAACATATCAGCATCTTCGTTGCTCTCCACCTCATCTCTGAGCTGCTCTAAGGCAAGGCTTAAATTGGTTAAAGGGTTTCGAACTTCATGAGCTATACTTCTTGCAATTTGACCTGTCATAGCCAATTTCTCTGCTACCAGCAGTTCTTTTTCAGCCCTTTTGCGCATGGTAAGGTCATGAATTATGCCCTGGTAAGCATATATTTCATCATTTTCATCCTTAAGGGCTACACTGTTAATTATACAATCAAGTTCATTGTCATCTATGGTGCAGAGTTTGGTCTCAAAATCTTTGACCTGTGAGTTTTTTATCAATGTTTCGTTGAAATGGCTATATGTTTTTTTACTCTTAAAGACCGCTTTCATCGACATTCTTAGCAACTCCTGGGTAGAATAACCCAGCAAATTGACAAGTGACGGATTTACATCAATAAACTGATGCTCTTTACTAGTTATGAAAATCGCATCGACAGACCTTAAGAAAAGTGACCTGTATTTTTCTTCATTGGCATTTAGCTCTCTAACTGAGATAGCATGATTTATGGCATACCGAATACTACGACCCAAAAGTCCTGCATCAAACTGGCCTTTTACCAAATAATCAGAGGCTCCTAGCTTCATAGCTTTATAGTCTATTTCACTATCTCCCTGGCCAGTTAGTAGTATCATCGGAATGTCGTTACCCGTTTTTCGTACTGCCTCTATAAAATCAAGTCCACTAAACTTGCCCAGTCGAAAATCAACCAGACATATATCGTAAGCCTTTTGAGCTATTTTTTCCAAAGCCGTCTTAAAATCAGGCTCCCATTCCACGGTAATGTTGAATGAGCCGTTCAGCTCTTCAAGCATGTCTTCTACGATGATGAAATCGTCTTCGTCATCATCGAGTAAAAGAACATCGATGTCTGTTATTTCTGTAGCAAAATTAGATAGCTCTGTCATGTACTAGATCTTTTTATTGGAAGCATAATTATAAATTTAGCACCTCCATTTATTGTACTTTCTGCTCGCATGAATCCGTTATGGTTTTGTACCACCTTTTGGCAGATAGCCAGCCCTATACCTGTGCCTTTAAATTTATACTTCCCATGTAACCTTTCAAAAATATGGAAAATACGTTCTGCGTATTTTTGATCAAACCCAATGCCGTTATCCTGTACTTCGATGCGCAGGAATAACTTAGCTGAGTTGATATTAAAATCTTTCTGCGAAGAGCCCCTTACCTTTTTACCGCTTATTTTTATTAGTGGGTCAACATCATCTGGTGTAAACTTTATTGCGTTGCTGATAAGGTTTTGAAAAAGCTGCCTTAGTTGCGTCTTATCTCCATCTACTGGCACAAGACCAGAGATCTTAATAGTTGCATTACGTTCATTGATTACAGTTTCAAAATCGACTCTTACATTGTTAATAACTTCCTCTACATCAATTTTGTTAAACTCCTTAGGGTTTCTGGCAACACGAGAGTACTTCAGCAAATCATCAATCAGCAGTTGCATACGCTCAGCGGCACCGTTCATTCTGGCTATGTAGTCTTTGCCTTTATCATCAATTACCTCATTGTATTTATTTACTATTCTGTCTCCAAAGGCTCTGATTTTCCTTAATGGCTCTTGCAAATCATGTGAAGCCACATAGGCAAATTGTTCAAGGTTTTTGTTCGACTCTTCAAGCTCTTGGTTTTTAACTAATATATCTTGTTCAAATTTTTTGCGCTGAGTAATGTTGGAGAATGTGACGACAAGGCCATCCTCTAGCTTGGTAGCCGTTACATGAAACCATGCATCTATTTTCTCATGGTCATAATAAAATTCACGATCGAGCGCTTTTCCTTGATCAACTACCTGAATATAGTCATTATAAAGACCTTTTTCTTCAGTGCCAGGAAAGAGAGTCAAAAGTGTTTGACCTTCTATTTCGTCAGGTTTATAATCTATAATTTTCTCTATCCCTTTATTGGCCAACATGTATTCAAAATCTACAATTTTGCCGTTTTTTCTTATTGACTTAAGAAAGAGTATTCCATTGGTAGAGCTATCCAGTACTTTTTGCAGTGAATGCTGAGCCAATTCCTTTTGATTTACCTCCTCACTTAAAAGTTTGAGGTTTTGCTCCAGCTCATACTCTGTAGCATTTTTAACCTTTATAGTTTTAAAAAGCTGTAAGAAAAGATAAGACAATGCGGTGGTAGCGGAAATAAAGCTAATCAATAAAAATACCGGTGCAATTACCCCGGACCTGTTTTGCTGCGATGTTCTCGAAGCAAGTAACTCTTCTTCAGTTTTTGACATGCGACCTACTAAAGCTCTTATTCTGGTCATGTTTTCCTCATCAAATACAATAAGGTTCATACCGTATCTATCAAGGCCGCTTTCTGACTTCCTCCTTGTCAATATTTCATCTGTGATTCTGAATTGCCTTTCTATTAATTTCTTAAGAGAATCTAGCCTTTGTCTTTGCACTTTATGGCCCAATAAAAGGCTGTCGGAATTGTCAATTTTATCAAAGACAGTGCTTTTTATATCGTTATATGGCATCAAAAAAGATGAGTCGCCTGTAAGTTCATAACCTCTGTGAGCTGTCTGTGCATCTTTAACTGAAGAAATAATGCTCTCCAGGTCTTTTAATACCAATGACGCATGATTTACCCATTTGGCATCTGAGCTAAAATTATTTAAGCTTATATATGTAAAAATAGACATAGCCAAAAGGAAGGCTATGACTATAATAAATAGTATACTGAAAGAGCGTAGAGATGTCATGCAGTACTATATATTTATATCGTAAGCTTTGAGCTTATTATACAAAGTTTTACGATCGATATTTAGCACCTCGGCTGCTTTTGTTTTGTTGTAGCCTGTCTTCTCTAAAACACTAATTATTGCATTTCTTTCCGCGCTTTCAGAAACCGCTTTGAGATCCGTTGGGTCCGTTGCGGTATCTCCTTGATTATTTACTGCCCCGCCAATATAGTCTGGTGAAATAATCTCTGACGGAAGGCTCTCAAGTGCGATGCTATCACCATTAGTGAGTAGTACAGCTCTTTTAATTACATTTTGTAGTTCTCGAAGGTTGCCATGCCAATAGTAGTTTTTAAACTTCTCCTCAACCTCCTTATCAAATCCGTTTACTTCTTTGTCTAACTGATTATTAGCGATGCTTAAAAAGTGATGAGCAAAGACCATGATATCAGACTTTCGCTCTCTTAGTGGTGAGAGATCAATTTTGAACTCGTTGAGCCTGTGATAAATATCTTCTCTGAATTTACCCTGTTTTACAAGATCTTTTAATTCTTCATTACTGGCTGCAATCACACGTACATCTATGGCTATATCTTTTGTACCACCCAGTCGTTTTATCTTTCTTTCTTGCAGCACTCGAAGTAATTTTATCTGATTATCGTATGTTAAGTTTCCGATTTCATCTAAAAATAATGTGCCGCCATCGGCTAGTTCGAAACTACCTTTCTTATCAGCCAGTGCACCAGTAAATGCGCCCTTCATATGACCAAAAAGTTCGCTCCCGGCAAGTTCTTTGGGCAAGGCTCCACAGTCAATAGCTACAAATGGTTGATCCTTTCGCTTACTTTGATCGTGAATCTCATTAGCCACAAACTCTTTCCCCGACCCGGTTTCGCCAGAAATTATAACTGACATATCTGTAGGAGCTATAAGCTCGATATGCTTTTGTACTGTCTCTGACTGGCTGCTCTTCCCTACAATGAAATGCTTTTTATTAGACCGATTTTTGGTCTTTCCTTTGGAGATGTTTTCACGTTGTATCTGTTGGTCTTTTTTCGCTTCAATAGCGTCCTCTATAGTGACCAAAATTTCATCAGGATAAAGAGGCTTTGTAACATAATCATAAGCTCCGTGCTTAAGCGTTTCAACGGCCGTTCTCACATCGGAATAACCTGTGATAATAATCACAGCAGACTCTGGATTGATTATTTTAATCTTTTTGAGAATACTGATACCATCATCATCGGGCAGTCTGTAATCACTTATTACCAGGTCATAATGCTGTTTTTTCAAGGCATTGATACCTTCATTACCTGTCACTTCATAAGAGGCTTCGTATCCTTTTTTAGTTAGAAACCTTTGAAGCAAAAGACAAATGTCTTTGTCATCATCAATTATCAGAACCTTATTCATATGTTCAGTTTAAGTTGTTTAAGAATTATACTGTGTATGATACATTAAGATTGTCTAATGCATCTACCACAGCTTTTTTACTAAAAGGTTTTGGTATAAAATAATCTGCTCCCTGAGCGATTGCACGCTGTCTTTCTACATTACCATCATAGGCACTTATTATAATCACTTTAGCTTTCGGGTTAGATCCTTTAACGGTGTCAATCAAATGAAACCCAATGCCATCAGGAAGATTTAAATCAAGAAAAACTATGTCGTATTCATTGGTTGTTAGTTTAGACTTTCCCTCTGAAAGGGAATGTCCATGATCAGATGTGAAACCTAGTTTCTTCATCATGCTTGAAAGCAACAAACAGATTTCTTTTTCATCATCTACTACCAGCGCTCTACTCATTGTCCAACATAGTTATATCTATCTTACTCTTTCTCCTGCTATTGAAAATTTTGTACCATTTTAAATAGCCTCCTCCATTATCTGTAAAAAGATATATACTAAAACTATCAATAAATTTGGGGAATATTTTCCACAACTCTATGAGTAATTTAATCTACATATCTACTTCGTACGTATAAGGAGGTACTGGCACGAGATTTTCATAAGTGTTAGTAAATATTAAATGCATGAAAAATTACGAATATACATTTGAAGACTACGCGACTAATATTTTACCAAGTAGAGTGGAAATGATGGAATCATTACTTCCTCATGCTTTTAGAGTAGATAAGTTGTTTGGTAAAGGGAGTGGTGAGCGCGGTGTTGTTAAAAAACTTGGTCGAATGATGGATTTTAAAGGGGTATATGCATTTGCTCGTCAAGGTAAAATAATTTACATCGGCACTTCAGAAAAAGTAATTAATCGCGTGGTGTATCATGTAAAAGGTCACACAAAATATCAGGCGCACCTGGCCTGGGAAATCGCCAGAGAAAAAGGACTTTGGGTAAACAAAAAGATGGGTATTCCTGACCTGGATTCAGCCAAAAAAGAAGTGGGTAAATTGAATGTACTTTTTATGGAGGTTACCTCCCCAATTGAGAGGTATTTGCTGGAAGTATATGCTGCCATGCATTTCAATTGTAAATTCAATGTATTTGAAGGCAAATAGCTATTGATTCAGCTTTTTATTTGGCATTTCAACCTCTTTTTTCTCTAGCAATACTGCGTCTTTACCCGGTCTTATATTGCTCCCTATATCTCTTGAATATACAAAAGTAAACTCTGCACCGAAGAGTAGTATAATCGAAGAGTAGTATATCCAAACAAGCAGTAGTACTAATGAACCTGCCGCCCCGTAAGCATTTGCTACAGTACTTGCCCCAAGATAGACACCAATCAAATATTTACCCAAAGTAAATAACAACGTGGTGACGAATGCTCCTACCCAAACATCTCGCCATTTTATTTTAGCATCTGGTAACACTTTAAATATTACAGCGAATATCAGCGTTATAATGGCTAACGAGACAGTTAAGTTTATTGCACTCACAATATAGAATGCGAAACCTGACAGTAATTGATCAAGGACATTATTGAAGAGCACAATGAGAGCATCTACAACCAATGAAACCAATAGTAAAAACCCAATACTAATGACCATGGCTAATGAAAGAAGTCTGTTCATAATAAAGCCCAATACCTCTCTTTTGGGTTTTGGTTTTATTCCCCAAATCGAATTGAGCCCATTTTGCAATGAAATGAATACGGTTGTAGCACTAAAAACAAGTGTACCGATACCTATGATTTTGGCTAATGTAGATGATGCTGTTTGGCTTGCGTTTTCCATAATCTTAAGCACCTGTTGAGCACTTTCGGTTCCAAACAACCCGCTTATTTGGTCTATGATTGTCTGTTTTACTTCCTGATCTTCATAAAAAGACCCAGCAATAACCATAGTAATAATTAGTATGGCAGGCATCGAAAATATAGTGTAAAAAGCTATTGAAGCGCTATAGCTCATCGGGTCGTCTTCGATAAACTTTTTTATCGCATCTCTGAATAATTTTAAGTAACGCTTTACTTGTTTCACTTCTTACTAAACATTTTACCAACTTTCTTTTTTAGACTACCCCGCTTGCTGTATACATCATCTCGCATAAGAAGAGATATAGGTCTTAATTGTTCATAGTGTTCACAAAAGACTTTCAGGATGGCTGCAAACGGTAAAAACAAAATCATTCCGGCTACACCCCAAATAAATCCACCGGTGATTAGGGCTAGAATTGCCACGATTGCGTTCACATTCAAATTCCCTCCAACAATTTTTGGACTCAAAAAATTGCCTTCTAAAATCTGAATAAACCAGAACACAAGTATGACTCCTAATGGATACCAATAACTATCATATGTGATAAAAGCATATAAAGCCGGTATGGCACCTCCAATAGTGGTACCCACGTATGGTATTATCGCTAAAAATCCGGCCAGAAAACCAAAGAATAAAGCATAGTCTATACCTATTATAAATAGGCCTAATGTATTGAGAATACCCAAAACAATGATTAAAGTGAACATACCCGTCAAATACTGCTGCCCAACCTTTTGAATCTTGTTAAGCATCTCTTTAAACTTTTCTGTATGCTCTTCGGCACTAAAACTCGCCACCGCTTTTTTTAATCCTTTACGATACAGGAGTATCAGAAAACTATAAATAATAGTAAGTGTAAAACCAGTTAAAAATAATGTAGTTGAATTGAGCGTATTGGTTAACATCCCTCCGGACTTGTTGGTAAACCATTGTAAGCCTAAGTCTACTAAACTGTCTTTATCCAGTTTTGGAACAAATGAAATGTTTGTATTAATAAATTCAGTAACAGCCACCAACACTTCGTTGAGTTTAGTGCCAAAATCATCCAGACCTTTTACAATATCTATGATTTGAGCAGAAAACAGTATGGTTATACCTACTAAAACCAATGTTACGGAAAGCATGGTCCAGATAATCGACCACAATCTACTAGCCCCTTTCTTCTCTAGAAAGACACAAATAGGATATAGAATGAATGCTATGAGTAGGCCAAAAGCCAACGGTACGAGTACAGATCTCCCTAAGTATATTAAAAACAATAAGGCAAAACATGTAGCTATTGAGAAGAAGGCATTCTTAAACGATATGCTCATCAACTGGTCTTTTTCTTTAAGTTCAGGCAAGGTTTTGTTATTATACTTTGTGTAAGTTAATGGTTAGTACCGGTATATTAGAGTCCTTCGTCATCTCTTCTGAGGTGCTCGTCTGAAACATTCTAAATAAGCCGCCATCTGCATGAGTAAGCACTGCAACCGCTGCTGCATTGATTTTATGGCCATACTCTAATAACCCTGCTATTTCATCTTTATTTTTTACAGTGGCTAATTCATAATTGAGCAATCCGTAATTCTTAGCAAACTTTTCAAGTCGTGCAGCATCCCCGTTAGTATCCTGACCTACATGTACAACATGCACCGTAGAGTCTAAGCTTGACGCAAGGTCATTGATGTAACCCACGGCTTTCAGGTAATTATCCTGGCGATCTTTTTGAAAGTCAACTCCTAAAACAATTTTTGACAAGTTTCCTATCGCATCTTCTTCCCTTACAGAAATTACTGGACAAGGGGCTGACTCTACAATTTGCTGAGCATGATTTCCGGTAAAAAATTCTTCTGCATTCTCCTCTCCGGAGGTACCCATTACAACCAGGTCAATCGCGTTGGATTTAATGTACTTTAACACACCTTTTTCAAAATCTTCGTCTTCAATTCCAAAGGTAACATCAATTCCCTCTGACGAATATTTTTTAGCTAAATCACTCAGGGCTTGATAGTTTTTCTTCAGCAACTGCACTGTAAACAGATTTTCTTCTTCAGATGCCTTTAGCTCCATTTCTCCAGTAGCACTAAATGTCTTACCATATGGGTGTTCATAAAAGTTAACAATGTGAACGCTTCCACTAGTCTTCTTTGCTATTTGCGAAGCCATGTCCAGCGCTTTTTTTGATACTTCAGATAAGTCGGTAGGTATTAATATTTTGTTCATAGTAATGTAAATGCTTTTTGTTTGACATTACAGCAGAAAAAATCGCACCAGTTTGTGTTTCTACTCTATATGTGATCTGGCCATACCTCCTGTTGATTTATTGTGTAAATTTTTCTACAGCCATGGTAAGATAGGCCACTATTGCATTGAAATTGTATATTTATCGTTATAATTGACTCTTTAAAATAAGACTACCGTGTTTAAGAAAATTCTATACACACTCGCCCTGCTATTTGTATTAATAGTTTTGGGCTATAGGCTTGCAGATGAACCACTCCCAAAGGGGGAATCTGGCCCAAGGGCAGAATATTTGACAGATAAAATGATGGCTGCCTTAAATTATAATGCATGGCAAAATCTAGGTGCAATAGCCTGGAGTTACCCGCGTGGTCATGACTATATATGGGACAAAAATGCAAATCTTGTATCAGTAAGCTGGGACGAATACACAGTATTGATGAACCCGGAAAATAAGGACGGCATTGTTTATAAAGACAACAAAAAAGTAACAGGCAACAAGCATGAATACATCAATCAGGCTTTTGAATATTTTGCCAATGATTCGTTTTGGCTTATTGCACCTTTTAAAGCTCGTGACCCGGGCACAACCCGCAAAGTAGTTAAACATAAAGGAAGTGATGCTTTGCTAGTTCAGTATAGTTCTGGAGGTGTTACACCAGGAGACTCTTATTTATGGCTACTAGATGAAGATGGCATACCGAAAGCCTGGAAGTTCTGGGCAAGCATAGTGCCTGTAGGTGGATTAAAGTTTACATGGGAAAACTGGGAAGATGTTGGTGGTGCAAAAATCTCCACGCTACATGACGGCCTCTTAGATATAGAAATCACAAACCTAAGATGGTCTGAAAATGTAATAAACTTAAATAACAGTGTAGATCCTTTTTCTGAACTGCGCTAGTTGCTCATAGTTTTCCTTTATCTAATCATAACAAAAGGATATCACAGCCGATCGATGTTGTAACGCTATTTTAAGTATCTTCGCATCTGCATGAGTAAAGAGCGACTATTACTGTTAGTACTTGCATCGGCATTATTTACCCATATCATGGATTTCATGATAGTAATGCCATTGGGCCCTCAGCTCATGAGGCTGTTTGATATAAGCCCTCAGCAGTTTAGCTTTTTAGTATCGTCCTATACGTTTACAGCAGGCGGCTCAGGATTTCTAGCCGCTTTTTTTATTGATCGCTTTGATAGAAAGACCAGTCTTATATTTGTTTACTTTGGCTTTACCTTAGGTACACTTGCCTGTGCTTTTGCTCCCAGCTATGAATTATTGCTTCTCACCAGGTCTATAGCGGGTGGTTTTGGAGGTGTTTTAGGAGCCCTTGTATTGAGTATAGTAAGCGATGCCATTCCTCTTAACCGTAGAGCTGCTGGTATTGGATTTGTTATGGCGTCATTTTCCGTGGCTTCGGTGTTTGGTGTGCCTTTTGGTTTGTATCTCGCCACTTTGTTTAGCTGGCACGCTCCTTTTTTATTTCTTGGTGGGTTAGGTGTAGTCATCAATATCCTGATTATACTTTACATACCATCTATCAAAGAACATTTAACAAACGGCAAAACGAATAATAATCCATGGCACATTATTAAAACAATATTTGGCAGAAGAAACCCTCTGATGGGGCTTCTCTTTACTTCTGTTTTAATGTTTGGTCATTTTACTATCATTCCATTCATCGCTCCTTATATGGTGGGTAATGTAGGGTTTACCGAACAAGAGCTTACATATATATACCTTGTAGGTGGTGGTCTCACCATATTTACATCACCTATGGTAGGCAGACTTGCTGATAAACATGGAAGACTTAGGATTTTTACGATTTTTGGTATTATGGTGATATTACCTTTACTCGTAATCACTCATTTGCCACAAATACCTTTATGGCAGGCACTGATTGTGAGCGGAATATTCTTCATCATGGCCAATGGTCGTATCGTTCCGTCAACCACTATGGTAACCTCTGTTATCAAACCAGAAAACAGGGGCAGCTTTATGAGTATTAGATCATCGATACAACAATTGTCTTCCGGGTCTGCAGCAATGTTAGCAGGATTTATAATTTCTGAAGAGCCCTCAACAGCCATAGAAGGTGCAAAGGCACTTGTTAATTATGAATATGTAGGATATGTTGCTGTGGCTTTTAGTATTATAGCCCTATTCATTGCACGTCTGCTCAGAGTAGAAAAAGGTGCCTAGCGCAATGAATTAATAAACTGCTCGTCTTTCAAAATTTCCTGTACCCATAAAGCATATTGTTTACCTGAAGGGTGAAGCCCATCTTCCGCCACCAAAGCATCATCATATTTGCGCGAAATATCAGTAATGTAATAGTAATTGATTCCCCTGGCCTCCGTTAAGGTTTTATTTATTTTATTATAGGTATCTAACTCCTTTGATATTTTTTCTTGATTTTTTTTACCGAAAGGTGTGTATCCATAGTCTGGGATTGAAACAACAAAGACACGGGATTTATCGCCATCAGCATGGGCAATAGCTAGATCTAACAACTCTTCAAACTCAGGACGGTATGATTCGGGAGATTTACCCTGATATTGATTATTCACACCAATGAGCATACCGACCAAATCGTAATTCTTTTCTGGTTTTTTATCCTCAATAGCTTTTTTTAGTTCATCCGTTCTCCATCCTGTTCTGGCGATAATTACCGGATTCTTTATAGAAAGGCCTCTATTGTTTAATGAATCGGCTAGTTGCACAGGCCATCGTGAGGATTCGCTGACACTCTCACCGATAGTATAAGAATCTCCCAATGCCAAAAAGCTTAAACTATCCTGGCTAAAGGAGAATTGAGTTACAAGAATTAATAGAAAAGTAACGAATGATCTACTTATCATCTTTGAGTTGAATGTACTCGGCTACGACAATCATCATACCCGTAAAAACCAACATTCCTTTCTTAATCTTATTGGAAGCTTGTTTGGAGTCAACCTGCACCGTTTCTGGCTTGGTGGTATTTTGTGTTAGTATTTTGCCCCAACTTATTGCAGAGGTAAATAGTATCATGGTTACTAATACCACAATTACTGTTTTTTCTGCATGTTTTTTTAGGTCTCTTAACATAAAATGTTAGTCAGTACTAATCCTTAGACTGCAATTGGCAGCTAATTGTTACAACATTATGACTATTTTTTTAGAAAAAAGAAATATTTGGGAAAATTAGTCGCCCTGATATATTTCCAATGTAGGAGTGATTGTTGGCCCCTGAGCAAATTCAGCGACTTTTTTGAGCTTTAGATTGCGTTGTTGTTTACCATTAGCGCTTTTCCAATTGCCATTTAACATTTTTCCAAAATTATTTTCGGTGTTCACAAAATTGGCTTCTATGGATGCAACAAATATGTTATTTGAGTCATAAACCAGTACACCGATTCCCTGTCGCTCAAGTCCCATCCTGCCATTAAACACATACATATCTCCTGTACTTTCTATAATGTAAGAACCAGAAACTGCGAGCCCATTAAATTGAAGATTAAATTCTACCTTTTCAGAATCACCAATAAACCCACTGTAATAATACAGTCCTCGAGATGGCTCAATCTCGTCAACCTGAGCCTTGACGCCTGAAATAGTAAATAATAACAGGCTAAATAAAATGAGGAACAGAGGCTTTTTCAAACGTATAAGCATTTAATACACAGCTAATTTAGTGTTAAAACCATTTTAAAACAATTGGGTTTTAAAAAAGATAAAAAACAGCTCGGTATTTTTTTTAGTTCCTTTGTAAGAAGTAAACCCTTACATACACTAATAGTACAACAACATAGAGGTTTTGAGCGAGAAAGAATTTATTGATCTCATAGAGCAACATCAAGGTATAATTCACAAGGTATGTAGAATTTACACCTATAATCAACACGATTATGATGACCTTTTTCAGGATATCATGGTGCAGCTATGGCAATCAATAACCAGATATCAGGGAAAATCCAAGTTAACTACCTACATGTATAAAATAGCACTTTTCACGGCCTTAAATAAGGTTAAAAAAGCTAAGAAAAGACAGTTTGATGCAAATGAAATAGCTGATTATACAACAGATGCATCAGATACTGCTGAAGAAATACTTCATACGGTTATCAAACATTTGAGCGATGCAGAAAAAGCGCTAGTAAGCCTTTATCTCGATGAAAAAGACTACAAAGAGATGGCTGAGATTTTAGGCATCACAGAAAGTAATGTAGGTGTACGACTCAATAGAGTAAAAGATAAAATGCGTAAAATTTTAAAAGCACAAGAAGATGGAGCTTGAAATATTAAAAGAGCAACTGAACAAGGTTCAGCCTGAATATAGCCGTCAAGAAATACAAAGTATTTTTGAAATTAAAACTCAACGCGCTGTTGGAAGTATGAACAGGGTGATGTTTTTCGATCTTATAATAATGACGTTGCTCGCCATTGCGATGATCGCACTAACTTTTATTATTGACCTCCAGGATAGATACTTTATATCTCTGGAAATATTACTGGTCACCGGAGTGCTTTATCTCCATTATGTCATAAAAAGGAAAGTGATTTATAACCAACTATCTAATAATGGAATAAAATACTCCATAGAAAATATCCTTGATAAAATGAATGTCTATATCAACATTTATAAAGGACTGGTTCCTATCATAATATGTAGCATTTATATAAAAACATCAGTAGATATTGCGCAATCATTTCTGTTTTCAAATGAATTATTTTGGGGAATACTATTGACTACTTTACCGATTGGTTACGGTGCATACAAGTTAACTTGCTGGCTTGCCAATAGACTTTATAGACCTACTATTGATAGGCTGAATCAACTCAAAGTACAACTAAGCGAGTCCTTTGAGAAACCCAGGGCTTATTAGTGCAACCAATATTGTACCTATCATAACGACTATCATAAAAAGAAATAGCCCCAAGACAAGCACCAATAATCCTTTAATAAAAGTCCAGATTTTATTGCCCTTGTAAAAATTAGCACAGACAAAAGCGAAGTATAAATAAGAGATGGGGGTAATATAAAGCTGTATATGCACCCAATCAAAAAATTTATAACCAAATAAGGCTATAATACTTAATATCATAGGGTGCCCCTGCCCATAAAAAGTAACAACCGAAGACTCTAGAAAATTGTACTTTTTGTTTTTAAAAATTAACCATGTCGCTGTTATGAAGAATGGAATCAATAAAAAACTAAACAACCTAAAGTTTGAAAAAATCTTTTGATTTATTTCCATTTGTAGTTGCTGCTGCTCAGTCGTTTCTGCTGAGCTAAATGCTGTTGTTATGTCTTTGGTAAACTCAGACATATCTATTCCTAAAAAAGAAATAGTAAGCACAAACAAGGTAACTAATAAAAAATAATAGCCGATGGGCCCAATGTACCTAACCCTGATTCCATCTATGATTGCACCTATTACCTTTTTAGGCGCAATGGTTAAATCTTTAACTGTCCGGGCAAAATTGTTATCAAAACCAAACCACCTTTTCTGCAACTCCTCAAAAAGAGATCTCCATCCAAGCTTATGCACATCTCTTTTTTGACCGCAGTTGTGACAATAACTTCCTATTACTTCGTTACCACAATTGCGGCATTTTATATCTTCCATGTATTGATCATCTAAAAAATCAGGGCAATATAATAAAATAAATGATTACCTATCGAGCCATGCTTTGAAAGTAGATACCCGTTCGCGGCTCACGATTACCTCTTCATCTTGATCCTGCATCAATACTACTTTCAACCTACTGTTGGAATAGCTAATGATGTCTTTAATGCAATCCATAGAAATGATGTATTTTCTGTTTACCCTAAAATACTGTTCAGGGTTAACCTTAGCATCTATTTCTTCCAAAGTATAATCAATTAGAAAATTTTTACCGTCAATTGTATGGCAATAGCTTGCTTTATCACGACTAAAGAAATATGCTATTTCGTCAGTGGGAATTGACTTAATATGCTCACCGGTTTTCACCAAAAAGCGTTGCTTATACTTATTAGACAGCATTTCCATAGCCTTAGCAATCTGGTCAGCTGGGTTTGCAATATTATGGATCCTTACTTTATTTAGTTTATTGAGAGCTTCTTTCAACTCGTCTGCATCAATTGGCTTTAGTAAATAGTCAATGCTATTCACCTTAAATGCCTTTAAAGCATACTCATCATAGGCCGTAGTAAATATTACAGGAGCCTCTACCGTGGTATGGTCGAAGATTTCGAAACTCAAACCATCGGCCAGTTGGATATCCATAAATATTAAATCTGGCGGTTTATTGGCCGATAACCAAGCCACACTGCCTGTGACAGTATCTAATTTTGCCAGGATTTCGATTTCATCATCTACGGATTTAGCCAGTTTTTCTAACCGATTGGCGGCCATCTTCTCATCTTCAATAATAAGTACCCGCATAGCTATTACTTAATCAAAGGAAGCCCTACTTTAAATTCATTATTTTCTTCCTGCACATCCACAGGCACTTCAGATAAAAACTCATAGCGAGCCTTAATATTTGAAAGCCCAATGCCACTTCCTGCTTCTTTAATTATATTTTTCTTTTGTAGTGTATTACGTACATAGATGTAGTCACCTTCAGTATACAGATGTATTGTTAAGGGCTGGTTTTCAGCAACGATGTTGTGTTTGATGCTATTTTCAACTAGCATTTGCAATGCCATTGGCGCTACTTTCACTCCATTAACACCATCAAGTTTCTTTTGAAATTTTAAGCTATCGGCATGTCTTATCTTTTGCAAGAAAATATAGGCTTCAACAAACTTGAGCTCTTCTTCTAACGACACCAATTCCTTATTTCTCGCTTCAAGCACATATCGATATACATCAGACAACTTCTTAATAAATTTAGCAGCTACATCCTGGTCTTCATACACCAAATTGGTAAGTACATTAAAGCTGTTGAATAAAAAGTGAGGATTAACCTGATTTTTCAATGACTCATATTTAGCCGTAATTGCTTCTTTTTTCATCCGTTCGCTATCTATGGCGAGTTGTTTCCAGGCAATAAGAAACTCCCGACCATAAAGAAATGCTGATACCAGGAAAGTCACGCCAATAGCTAACAGCAATGTGATATTTAAATTTCCCAGATATAAATCAAAGAATAGGTTATAAAAGTAGTATATACCTAATATAGCTAATGCTGTGAACGCTGCATGCCCTAACACGCCAATCACTAATCGGTGAACAGGCTGCTTGAGCCAATCGTACCACTGATCCATATAATAACCAGTCAGTTGATTGCCCTTCCAGAGTACCACCCAAATATTAGCACTGATGATAATAGCATACATTTTAGAATCACATTGTGGGCACATCATATACCCCCATGGGATACCAATCAGCGCTATTAATGCCGATTCTTTGAGCTCTCTTCTCCAGCTAAATGATTTTTCCTTACAACGTTGAGGCATGAGACGAATTAAGTCAAAATTATCGTAATATCAATACTTCGGATGGCTTAGCACCCTTTTTAAACTTGATTTTATACCTGGTAATCCAGTAGGCTATGAGCGGTGAACCAATGATTGTAGGCCAAAGCCAGCCCCAAATACCAGGAATAAAATCAACCACAGTTACCGAAAAAGCTGTAGCACACGCTATATACCCAACCACAAAACCATTGATATGTGCATAAAGCCAGTACATTTTGTCTGTTGGCTGGCTAATAAATGAAACTATGTTTGATACCGACATTGATAAACCAAGACTGCCAAATACAATAGCCAGGATACCAATGCCTTGCGATTCATCAAGTAACGATATTCCCCAAATCATGAAAAACAGGTTTGTCAAACCATTTAGTGCCAATGCCAGCCAATCGACAAACTTGATTACTGATCGGGTCTTATGCAGTTTTTTATGATAAAGCGCCCTATAGCCTGATACCACTGCATAATAGCTTAGTACAGCTATCATAAGTAAAAAGGGCTGAAATGAAACCAATGAGAGGATAAGAGCAGTTGCAAAAACTAAAGTCATAGACCAGAAAAAAAGGACACCTGCTCTCCGATGCAACCTACTTCCTTTACCTACCGCCATAGCTATCGGTCCGCTTAACAATGCAATACACCCCGCAGAAATATGTAGTATGAGTAAGATAAGTGTCATGATGATACTTTTAAGAGAAAGACAAAAGAACAGAGATTTAACTCTCTGTTCTTTATTGAATTAATTACAAGCCTGAGCAGCTCTAACGGCTGACTCCTGCCCCCAAACCGGACTCAACTCTCCTTCTGGCTTTTGATTTTCAAATAGTACTACAGCTTTTTTTAGTTTCTCACAAGGCGCTGTTGTATCGCTTCCAAAAAATCTTGCGGTACCAAGTTCCATTTGCCCAAGCATATACATAGCCCGAGGATTGTTGGCATCCATAGCAAGTGCTTTGTTCAAAGCCTGCATCGACAGACCGGAATATTGCTGCCCTCGTGTGGCTGGATCTACCGTTACGCGGATCATATGAATAAAGCCCTCAAGAACAATTAACTCATCTTCCTGAGGTTGTAGCTTTAAACCTGCTGTTACTTTTTCTAGTGCCTGATCTAGCAGTTTGTCTTTTTGTGCAGCATCTTCAGTGCGGGTGCCCATCATAATGTAACCAAACCCAGCATAGTAAAGTGGTTCCCATTTGTCATCTTCATTTTGAGCGATACGATCCAATGCGTTGATAACAACTTGAAATTCATCCAGCGTATTTGCCTGATACACGTTATTAATTTGCTTTTTCATGGCCTCTTCATATTTAGAAGGGGTTGTAAAGCTCCACAGCATAACAGCCATGGTTAAAAGTGGAAGTAAAATTGACTTGTTCATAATTGTATAGTTTATGTGTTTATAATTTGTATTTAAAGATTTGGCATTTGATTTACCGCCTTGTTTTTGGCTATAGTGATGAACACACCCAGGAAAATAAACCTGGGGGCCATCTGCTTAATGGGTTGTGACTGATAAATTCCCTCTTCATTTGGCTCAGAGGCATACTCATACCCAAAAATATTATCTACTCCCAGCACGTTTGTTACCGAGGCATGGATGATGACATTGCTTCTGTAGAGATAGCTAAAATTGACACTCAGGTCATGGTAAGCAGGTGTTCGTCCCGCATTAAATGCCTCCTCATTTATATTGTTGTAAGGTCGAGCACTAGCAAATGAATAAGTTGCACCAATCTGAGTTTTTATATCCTGGACAAAGTACTTACCTACAACTGACAGGTTGTGTGTGGAGCTAAAGGCAGGTGTTGCCTGCTGGGGATAGTCGCGGTAGTCTCGCTCGCTATCGATGTAGGAATATGACACCCAATAGTCTAGCCCTGAAACTGACTGATTGTCTCTCCAAAACACATCGAAACCTGTAGCGTAACCTTGTCCATCATTGTTTGGACCTTGTGTGCCATCTTTTACTAAATCATTATAACTCTTGTAATAGCCCTCCACCCTAAAAGTGCGTTTGCCTTTCATATACTGATAGTTGGCTATGTAGTGGGTTGCCTTTTCTTCATCCAGGTTTGTATTTACCCTTAAGTACTCCTGCTGCGCTTGCTGTGAAAACTTTCCGTACCCAAGTGACACTTGCCCGTGCTCGCCTAATTGCTGAGCTACAGAAAGACGTGGGTATACATTCGTTTGCCTGTTTAGATTGTTGGTCTCTGCTCGAACACCAGACCGTATGACCAGGTCATTAGACAAATAATAGTCCGCTTCAATAAAGCCTGTTGAAATATGCTGATTGTAATTTTCCTTAAACTCATTTTCTTCGGATAGATTATAGTTGTGCTGTCTATAGTAGTGCTCAAGACCTGTGCGAATCGATAGAGAAGCGTCAGGATCGAAGTTGACAACACCTTTGACATGAGCACCAGAAAGCTGGTCTTCGATATCTACATCATTGAACTGGATATCTTCTTTACTAGATGTATAAGCTGCCCCCGTATTAAAAGACCATTTTGTGTTAATTACATCACGATAACTCACATTCAGATAATGATAATTATTGTCTATCTCAAGCCTGTCCTCCTGATTGGTAAATGGTTGTGGTTGGTAAACCGCCAATCGTGATGAACTCCAATTAGCATAAGTTTTCAGCATGCCGGTTTCTCCGATTTGATGACGATATGCCATGTTTCCGTCCCATGCTTCCGGTGCTTTGTCATAGTTGATTCGCTGACTTATGAGTGCAAAGTAAGGCTCAAGGTTAGTGTATTGTATTTTTCCTGAAATAGAAGACTTACCAAACACCTGAGAGTGTGACACATCAGCTCCTACCGACATAAGAGAAAGGTCGGTCCGGTTTTGTGCAGCCATGTCTTTGGTGTTAAGAATAAGTGCTGAAGAAAGCGCCTGACCATATTCAGCAGAGTAGCCTCCAGTACTGAACGATGTACCTTTGAACATAAATGGACTGAACCGACCTCGACTTGGCGTGTTTGGAGCAGAAGGACTGTAGCTCTCTAGTACTTCCATACCATCTATATAGGTACGTGTTTCGTATCCATCTCCGCCCCTGACAAAGAGTCGACCTGTCTCTCCTACTGTTTGTGTACCTGGTAATGTGTTAAGCGCGCCTGCAATATCAGCTGTAGCACCAGCAGTGGTTACTATATCAAGTGGTTTTAACACCTCTCTATTGCTTTCCTCTCCAGCGGAAAATGACCCAGCGGAAATAACAACTGCGTCCAGCCTGTTGATAGCTTCTTTAAGTAAAAATGAAATCTCATTGTCACCAGGCAAGGTTACGTCTTGACTCATAGTCTCATAGCCTACAAATGTGGCTTTAAGCTGGTAACTACCTTCTTCAGATGTTTTAAAGGAAAAGTGACCTTGCAGGTCTGTAGAGGTGCCATCATAGGTATCGACTAAGAACACATTTACTCCAGGCAGCCCCTCACCTTTTTCATCAACTACACGACCTGCGATGGTTGATTGTCCTATTACATGACCCGCATAAAGTAAAAGTATGAATGATGTGAAGATGGCTTTCATATGGATTTTGGCGTTTTGTCTGATACAAATGTTGAAAGCCCGCTGTCGGAATAAAAAAATGAATTACCGAACTGTTGAATACACTGGATGAGTTGTAACTTTAGCTAACCCAAAAAATATGGCTAAGGACAATTTTTCTACTCAATCGAAATTATACGCCCGTTATAGACCTCATTATCCTTCCGTACTTTTCAAATTTTTATATGACCAGACCGAACAATTTGACAAAGCCTGGGACTGCGCAACCGGTAATGGTCAGGTAGCAAGTGTTTTAGCTCAAAAATTCAAATCGGTTTATGCCACAGACATTAGTCAAAGGCAACTAGATCAGGCCAATGAACAGCCAAATGTTGTCTATAAGATAGGAAGCGCTGAGGCTTCTGGGTTATCTGAGAAAGTAGACCTGATTACTGTGGCTCAGGCTATTCACTGGTTTGACACTGAGGCTTTTGTAAAAGAAGCCAAACGACTGAGTCATACAAATACAATTCTCGCCTTCTGGGGATATGGGCTATTTCAAGTCGGAAGTGCTATTGACAGCCTCATTTTTGATTTTTATGATATCACTGTAGGTCCTTATTGGGATCCTGAAAGAAGATTGATAGAGAATAAGTATCGTAACATAGAAGTGCCTCTAACAGAGTCAATGTCTAAAGAATTTGTATTTGAGGATCAATGGTCGTTGGAAACCTTACAGGGATACCTATCGTCCTGGTCTGCCGTACAACACTATATAAACAAACATGGAACCAACCCAGTGAATGAATTTATTCAAAAAGTGGCTCCTTTATGGGGTGAGCAGCAGCATGTCAGCTTTCCAATTTTTCTACGCGCAGGTAAATTGAAATAAAAAAATCGGCTGAAGTAATCCTTCAGCCGATTTTAACTTTTTAATTCTGGGACATTACATTTCATAGCGATACACCGCATTGACGATCGTACCATTTACAGGCATCTCATCTTCAGGCACCAGATATACTGTACCACCATGATTGATAGTTTCTACAGCCGCTTTGTTAAGCAATCCTGTATCTCCTACTCTTCTCACTTCTTCAATATCAATTTTGTTTTCTTCCTTGATATACTTACCCCAAATCTCTTCATTCTCCTTAATAAATAAGGCCTCGGCTCTTCCAGTAATTGCAGAAGGTATAATGTCATCCACTGTAGTGGACGCCTTACCATTATTGAGTAGTGCATTTACCTGTTCTTTGGCCTTTTCTTTTTCACCCTCAAACTCCTCTTTCACAATATCCCAAGCCTTTTCTTTAAGTGCCAAAATATCCTCATGCTCATAGTTACCGGCAATATGCTGATCTTTAAGTGGTTTATAGCTGTTTACTTCCTTATAGATAGGAAATAAGTAATCTACGCATGCTACGACCAATGGCGCATCTTCATCGTGAAGCATTTTCATGATGCCTTTATCCACTTCTCTGAAAAATTTCTTAGCTTCTTCTTTCTTCTCACTTGCTGCTCCATCACCGTGACCATGATACATTCCTTCAGAGCCTCCTTTTTCACCTTGCCCTGATCTTCTTTGTAAACTTTTATCTTCAAAATCTCCACCAACAGCCTCTACTAATGTCTGTGGTACCAGATCTTCTATTGTCACTTCTGTGATTGTATTTTGAGTGGCTTCATAAAATTGTACATCACCTAAACTCAAGGTCATTATGAAATGACGCCCTGAACCATGAACAAGATCGGCCATAGGTTTGAGGTAAAGGTGTGTATTTACGTAGGTATATTCTTTAAAAACTTTGGGGATAGAATAAGTCAATAATTCTTCGCCATCATAAAAAATAGCGAGACCATCTGACTGCTTTCTCCAAAAATCATCGTCTTCCATCAACTGAGCAATCGGTTTAAGATAACCATCGACATCATCGTCTTTCATCTCCCAGGTGCTGAGTTGTTGAGCAGCATCTTTCAACTGGTTTTTTAGTGTTGTTTTGTCTTTATACATGCCATCACCTGCAGCGTTTGTGCGGTGTGTTGGTATATAAATAGTCACGCAGTGTGCTTTATGAATTTTTGCAAGTCTATCAAAATCTGATTTTTTAAAAATTTCCATCTTACTCTCTTCTTTCTACTTTTCTAAAAAAATTAAGGTACATATAAAATAGGAAAAATTGTGCCAGTCCTCAAGTGGCTTCAGGGCCATATTTTGGCTAAAACAGTGTAGAGCAGATTACACATTATAGTGGTTTCCATGTCATTATCAATTTTTCCTATATTTGCGGCCTATGGAAATATTGCTTCAGCCAGAATCTTGGATCGCTCTTCTTACCCTTACTTTCTTAGAAATTGTATTGGGCATTGATAATATCATTTTTATCTCAATTGTATCTAATAAATTGCCCAAGGCACAGCAACCTAAGGCTCGGAATATTGGGCTTTCGCTTGCACTTATTTTTAGAGTAGCGCTACTATTGGGTATCACCTGGATTATCACCTTCACACAGCCTCTATTCTCTGTATTTGAAGTTGAGTTTAGCGGTCGTGACCTCATTCTTCTTACTGGTGGGTTATTCTTAATTTTTAAAAGCACCATGGAGATCCACCATAAAATGGAAGGTGTTGCAGAAGAGCATAGCTCTAAAACTCAATCATCTCTATTTTCCGTTATTACTCAAATCATTCTCCTTGATATTATATTTTCGTTTGATTCAATACTCACCGCGGTAGGCCTTACAGATGAAATATTACTCATGATAATAGCTGTGGTAATCTCCATTGGTGTGATGATGCTATTTGCTAAGAACATCAGTGATTTTATATCAAAACACCCTACTCTTGAGATATTGGCATTATCATTCCTGATTCTAATAGGATTCATGCTATCTATCGAATCATTTGACTACCATGTACCTAAAGGATATATCTACTTTGCCGTGTTCTTTTCGTTACTTGTAGAAATGCTAAATATGAAAATGCGAAAGAAAAAAGATCCGGTAAAATTGAGAAAGCACCTAAAATAATCCTTAGCCTCCCAATTTTTATTAAGCAATTATAAATGTATCTTGTACTTTATTTTTAATAAAAAGTCTGGCATCGTTGGCATCAAAAGCTTCTTTTAAAAATGTTTCTAAATATTTGTCTGAAACAGACAAAAGCATTAACTCATTTATTAATGAAGTTGAAAAGATAGCTGGGGAAAATAAGGATCAAACATTAATCAAACTCGTATCACAGGCAAAAGAAAAAATCAACACGAGTTTACCCGCCCTTAAGAAATCTTATCAGCATCTTGAGCATGAGTTCTCGGACACTTTAGAAAAATCTACGCTCGAACTAAAAAAAGAAATAGAGCAACTCAAAAAGGATAAAGACACCGTCATTTCGGACAACTACTTGCTGGAGTATAAGAAAAAAGACCTACTTCTGCTGGCTGACAATCTTGAGGAAGCCTATGAAGAGATCTCTGCTAAAAACGATGTCCTCCAGGAGCAAAAGCGACAAATCTCAGAGCAAGCAGATAAAATTAAAAAAGCCAATGAAGAAATAACTGCCAAAAACGATGAGTTGGAGCAGCAAAAAGAAGCAATACTAGACCAGGCTGATTATCTGCATGAAGCTAATGAAACCATTACTGCTATGCACACAGAGGTGCAAAAGCAAAAAGATGAAATACTTCAAAAAAACGAAGAATTAGTAAGCCTGAATAATGAAAAGAATAATCTTATCAGCATCGTAGCACATGACCTTAAAAGCCCTCTAAATCAAATCAAGGCTCTCATCGGGCTGATCAAACTTACTGCGGGAGAATTGGATGAAGAAACTCAAAAGTACATCGACACTATCGAGCATAGTGCCACCCGACTCAATGAAATGATTGGCAAAATCCTGGATATAGAAGCTATTGAGTCTCAAAAGCTCAACATCAGTATTGAAAGATTTAACATAAGTGAATTACTGCTCAGTTGTGTTGAAAGATTTAAAATTAATGCAGAAGCTAAAGAAATAGAGCTTACACACAATATCACGTCTAATCTTCAGTCTGAATTAGATGCTGGTTTTACCAACCAGGTATTTGAAAATCTGATTTCTAATGCGATAAAATTTTCACCAAAATTTTTAAAGATCCATGTGAGTCTTAAGCAAAGTGAGCAACTTATCACCATATGTGTTAGAGACGAAGGACCCGGTTTGTCCGAAGAGGATCAGAAAAAACTATTTGGTAAGTATCAAAAACTTAGTGCCAAACCAACAGGAAACGAAACCTCCACCGGTCTTGGTCTTTCTATAGTAAAGAAATACGTAGAAGCTATGAGTGGTGAAATCTGGTGCGAAAGTGAGGTAAATAAAGGTGCCCGATTTTACGTACAGTTTAAAGCAGCAGACTAATACAAATTTTTCGCCAGCGTTGTATTCACGAAGAGTACATTACCAATCCCATCATAGCCTGAAAACAACTCTTTACCTCTTTGCTTGATTGCTTCTGCCCTAAAGCCTACAATTGTAAGGTCCGCGTCTTTCGATTTTTTGTCAATGATCTCTTTTGTGGAGATATCAACCTTATGTTTTATTAACTCAATGTTTTTTGGCGAGATAGGCAGTCGGCCTTCTTTAATCATTGATATAAGCTTATCTTCCTCTTCGGTAATATTTTCTTCTTGTACTACGGCAAATATTTTTATTTGTGCCTGCTTCCAGTCAGGGTGACCCATTATTATATAGCCCAATAATATCATCAGGCTACTATTTTTCAAATCATTTGGTGTAAGCCAAATATGGATACTTTGCATGAAACCAAATTCTTTGTCAGAAGAGCCCAAAATACAAATATCAAATTGTGCCGATTTCACCAGGGTAAAGTTTTCGATAATCTCATCCAGCGTGTTGTCGTCATGCTTAGAGTATTCAAACAAAATCATGTTTATGTCTTTTCCTGATACACTGGGCAACTGCATGGCCTGCGCCACCGCACTGGTGAACGAAGGGGAAATGAGTGTATCGATATAGACATTACTTTTGCTGGCGTCACTTATTTTCAACAGCCGCTTAAGCTCGTCTTTAGACTTTTCATTGGAATCTTTGGAGAAATACCCATTGATGTAGTGAATGTAAGTACCAAAACCATATCTGTGAGAAATCCATCTCATAAATTGAAATGCAGAAGGGCGTTTGAAAAACTCTGTTGATATACAAATAACGGATGGTCTCCAGTTGTCCTCTCCTTTTTCAGCCTTTTGTAAAAACACCTGTAGCCTTCTACTTAATTGGAATATTACCCCTTGAAATATTTTAGCCAGGCCCTCGGTATTCTTGCTTGTATAGGTGACAAAAAAGTAGATTAATGTCATAAACGTAACAGAAACTAAGGCATATGGCGCGTTCATTTGAAACATCAGATAAATACATAACACCGCTCCAAATAGCGATATGTACCATTTAGACCTAAATGATGGTCTGTACGAAGGATCACCTGCAAAGTGTTGTAAAAAAGATATGAGACACAGAGAACCATAAGTAATCATAAAAAACATAGATATGATTTCTGCTACAGCATTCACGTCACCAATACTTACAAACAATATCGCAATCACACTTGTAACAATGGTCGCATTAAATGGATCATTTGTAACAGGTCGGCCACGACCCATCCACTTGTTCATATAAGGGATTGGAAATACCTTATCTCCTGCGAGTGCCTGCAAAGTCCGAGGGGCCACCATTATGCTACCAAGAGCCGAAGATATAGTAGCACATGCCAAACCGATGGGAATGATTGGTCCCCAAAGAGCGATTTTTGACATAATCAATTGATCACTCACCAGGCTATTTGGATCAGCCGATACCGCCAGTTTATATGCGATGAACACATAAATAATCATTCCCACAACTGTAGCTGCCAGGGTACCATATGGAATAGATTTTTTGGGATCTTTTAAATCACCTGAAAGGCCTACTCCAGCCGTCATACCGGTAAAAGCGGGAAAAACTATGGCAAAAACCAGAAAGAAATTGTCTGGGTTATCAATATGTAAAGTCCAGTCTAGATTTTCGATGGTACCTGCATAGCTTGTTGTACCCATAAAAAATAGTGCGAGAGACAAGAAGAGCACCGTAACAACTACATACAAGGCTTTCATGCCTATATCTGCACCTTTCTTAATCATGACGAAACTCAGAATTAAAACAGCTGGCAAACTAATGATGCGCTTATCTGTAATATTTAATCCAAATTCACCATTAACATACCTCAGCACAGGATCAAATGCTTCAGCAAAAGCTATAGTATAAAATGCTACACTAATGGCTTGAGAAAAATAGAGTGCAATGCCAATAGCAGCACCTACATTGATGCCAAATGACCTTGAAATGATGTAATATTCACCACCACCCTCCACTTTTTGGTTGGTAGCTATTTCCGCAATAGCCATAGCCGTAGGAATAGTCACCAGGTTAGCAAATGCAATAATCCCAAGGGTACCAATAAAGCCCACACTACCAACAGCGTAGCCAAACCTTAGAAACATGATGGCTCCTAAAATGGTAGAAATAGCAGTAAAAAAGACAGGACCAGTTCCAAAACTGGATTTTCCAACTTTCATTTTCATATTTCACCTAAGATAATTGCTTTACGCTTAATTGCGAAGACTTAACCAGTTATCTATTGCAGATGTTTAACTTTGACTAGTGAAAAAAATTAAATCACTTTACAACAAGTATAAAGCATACGTACGTGTAGACCTTATCATGTACGGGCTCATGATTTTAATGATCTTTCTATACTTTATTTATGCTACTATTGTTGGCTAAGCTTCCAACAACTCCCGCACATTCTTCTTTATTTTTTCGCAAAGCTGATCGGTAGGTAAGTCGTTTGTATCATTCCCAAAAGGATCTTCAATTTCCTCAGCAATCAACTCTACACTCACAAGAATGAAAAATACGAATAGTACAATGGGTACTGTGATGTAGTGAAACTCAGTCATAAAGGCGAAAGGAAGTGTTATCGTGAATGTGAATATAAACTTCTTGATGTACATGCTGTAAGAATATGGAATGGGAGTATTTTTGATACGTTCACACCCTCCCAGGATGTCAGCAAACTCTTTCAGTTCTTTATCAAGCACAAAAAACTGATTTCCGGTTATCTTTTTATCTACATACAGTTGATTTACCTTCTTGTACAACATTTGAGACAAAGCATTAGGAATATGATCTTTGCTTTTAAGCTTACTTAAAAAGCCATCTTCTACAAGATCCAGGTCCTCCAGATCAACGCCATCACGTAAATGCTCTTTCACAGCCGTTACATAATTGGGGATCATTTGAGCAAAATAATTTCTATTTTCTCTGTCATCTTCACTTAAAAAAGAAGATAATTTAGCTGCCAAATTTCGTGTGTTATTTACCAAAAGTCCCCAAAGCTTGCGCCCTTCCCACCAACGGTCATAGGCTGAGTTCACTCTAAACACTAAGAATAAACCTAAAACAATACCTAATAAGGAGTGCACAGCTGTGGTACTCAAAAATTCTAACTCAAAATAATCGAGCAGCACATAGCACATACCAGTGGTATAAATACCCATGGCAATTAAAGCCGGTAAAAGCAGACGTACTACCTGTCTACTGTAAGAATGAAAAATAAGCGCTAACCATGTTTTAGGATTATACTGGACCATAGTGTTTTTAAAGTTTCAAATAGTTGCGCCAAATTAATTCTAGTTTGTAGAAAAATCAAATGTCTTTGCATCAACTACATAGATGGTACATAACCTTTTTGAAAATTGTTGCGTATAACAATTTATAATAATATATTTATAATATCATTTTAATATCACTTCTATGAAACAAGATCAAGAATTTGAAAACAAACCCATCTCTGGATATGTGATGATCTTTGTATTTGCTATTATATTTTTTGGATCTATTGGCGGCATCATAGCTGTTAAGAATCCATTCTTTGCAATTGGCATCATCACTTCACTCATCATGCTACCGGGATTCTTCTTTGTAAACCCAAATGGCTCCAGAGTACTTATTCTTTTTGGCGAGTACAAAGGGACAGTAAAAGCCAATGGCTTCTTTTGGGTAAATCCTTTTTATGTAAAACAAGCCGTTTCGCTACGCGCGAGAAACTTTGATAGCGATCGAGTGAAAGTGAATGACAGTGTGGGTAACCCGATTTTAATAGGCGTTATATTGGTCTGGCGTGTAAAAAATACATTCAAGGCTGCTTTTGAAGTTGATGACTATGAAAATTTTGTACGTATACAAAGTGATGCGGCTGTTAGGAAACTGGCCGGGCAATACCCATATGACAATTTCGAAGATGATGAAGCTGAGATCACACTCCGCTCGGGACTTGATGAAGTAAACCATGCACTTGAAGAAAACCTAAGCAAGAGATTAGACATTGCAGGTATTGAAGTGATAGAAGCCAGAATAGGTTACTTGGCCTATGCTTCAGAAATAGCAGGTGCTATGCTTAGAAGGCAACAAGCCACAGCCATTGTTGCTGCCCGACATAAAATTGTAGAAGGTGCGGTAAGTATGGTTGAAATGGCGCTTGCCGACTTGTCGAAACGCCAGGTAATCGAGCTTGATGAAGATCGAAAAGCTGCTATGGTAAGCAATTTAATGGTTGTTTTGTGTGCAGATAAAGATGTAGCTCCCGTTGTAAATTCAGGTACTTTAAATCACTAATGATGGATAATTATAAATTTCTGAAAAAGGGTGCATTTGAGAGTCTGACCAAGTTTGAAAAGCGTTTGAACTCGGAAGCCGGTGCCGGATGGCGGGCTGTTGGGTTTACCAGTGACCATGGTCAGTCGGTTGTACTTCTTGAGCGATCAAGATAATGGTTTATTTTAAAGAAGAGCAACGATTTAATCAGTGGTGGATGTGGGCCATCATCATTCCGGTTGTAACTGGTATGGTATTATTATGCATCCACAAACTCAATGAATGGTTAACCATTGACGAAAGTGTCCCCGATGGAATGGCAGTAGAGTGGCGAATATTGATCATAATTCTTGGCTTGATACTCACATTGGCAATAGCCTTCGGTATTTTCAAAGCAAAGTTGGAGACGCAAATTAAGGATAATGCCATCAAGTACCGATTTATACCATTTATTTTTAAATGGAGGAAAATCAAACCTGAAGACATAAAAGACTGGCAGGTGAGAACGTACAGCCCAATAACTGAGTATGGTGGTTGGGGTGTAAGGTTTACTTTTGGAAATAGTAGAGCTGTGAATGTAAAAGGTAATAAAGGATTACAGCTACATTTAATATCGGGCAAAAAGCTACTGATAGGTACGCAAAAGCCTAAGGAGATCGAACTTGTGATGGAGAAAATGATGACTGTTAAAAAAGAAAGTTATGGCTAAAAAGAAGCCATTCGTACTTCGCATAGACCCTGAATTGCTAAAAGCAGTAGAAAAATGGGCTTCTGATGAATTTAGAAGCACTAATGGGCAGCTTGAGTGGATAATCAACAAGGCACTAAAAGATGCAGGGCGCAGTAAAAAATGATTAGTAAAGCTGCTTATTAATACTATTTTTGTGGGCAAACACAATTACTATGCGATTATTATTGTTTCCTATTTTTATACTTCTCGCGACAGCATCATATGCGCAGGATTATGTCATTACAGTACAAAAAGATACACTTTTTGGTGAAGTTGAGATTTTGTTACCAGATCAGTTTAATGAAGAATTGAGCATAACAGTAAATGGTGACAAGAAAAGATTTAAGTCTTTTCAAGTTTTAGAGGCGTCTGCTGATTCTACCATCTATCATCCTGCAAAAATTCAAAACAAATACCGCATTGTAGAACTTGTTGAAGGTGGTTATTTAAGTCTCTACCTTTATCGCGCGGATGAATCCTATGATTTTAACACTAAATATTTGTTAAAGTCCACCACGCAAGGGCTTATTGTTCCTAACATTTTTTTTAGAAAACAAGTGACTGACTTTCTTGACGACTGCCCTGAAGTAGTTGCCAAACTTGATGACAAAACGTATAAGAAAAATAACTTAGTGCAAATAGTCAAAGATTATAATGCCTGTCTGGAGATGCAAACACAAAATAAATTTAGTGATAACGTGCCTGAAGCTGATAAATCAAAATTTGAACTGGTATCAGCGATTCAGCAAAAATTAGATACATCAAAAGACAGTGAATTAAACACATTGCTTAATGATATAAAGCAGAAAGTAAAAACAGGAGAGACAATACCTGGGTATTTAATCTCTGCGCTAAAAGAACAGACGCAGTCAATGGATACCATTAAAACTGAAGTAGATCAATTGCTAGAAGCACTAAACAAGTAATGTCAAAACCAAAACTCATCGTTTTACATGGTGCATTGGGATCAGCCAAACAGCTGCAGCCCCTTTGTAACAAATTAGAGGCCACATTTGATATATACACATTTGATTTCTCGGGCCATGGTGGTCGGGTATTTGATACAGAGTTTACCATCAATCAGTTTGCCAGTGAACTCAAGGGTTTTATTTCAGAAAATAACCTCCAGGGAACAGATGTTTTTGGTTATAGTATGGGTGGTTATGTGGCGCTTAAATTGGTTGAGACAGAGAGTAACCTCCTTGGTAAAATTCATACATTGGGAACCAAATTTGCCTGGTCTCCGGAAACTGCAGCAAAAGAGGTGAAAATGCTCAATCCGGAGAAAATTGAGGAGAAAGTACCTGCTTTTGCAAAAGCCCTGGCAGATCGGCATGCGCCAAATGATTGGAGGGAAGTACTCAATAAAACCAAGGACATGATGCTCGGTCTCGGTGAGCAACCTGCCTTAACCACACAGGATATAAACACTATCACCAACTCCGTGATCATTGGTATTGGTAGTGATGACCATATGGTAAGTATAGAAGAATCTCAACATGTAGCCCAGCAACTACCCAATGGTAAATTGAAGATTTTTGAAGGGTTTAAGCATCCTATAGAGCAGGTGGATTATAATGTGCTGAGTGAGGAACTTATTAATTATTTCAAATCAACTCATTAACTGCTTTAGTGTATACCTATGCTTTCAAAAATTGAAAAGGCCATAAAACGGTTTGAGAAAGATTTAAAAACTAAGCTTCAGGCCAAAAACCACTTCACATCCCTTTTGAGCCGATTTGAAGGCAGACGAGACTTGTTAGAGTTGTTTTTTTATGCTGACAATATCACCGATGCTCAAAATTTAAGACTAGAGCTTAATGACAATTTAGATTCCGTAGAAGTATCCAATTCCCATAAAAAATGGCTCATATTTGGTCAAATTGATATGAATCCCGAATCAAGTGATTTTGATTCTTTTGTTGAAAAAATGACAGTAATAGCTTTCGAACAAAATTGTGTGTTTGACGGCTGGGGGATTGGAATTCATCTCGACAAGTAGTATTAGCCTCTCAACTCAAATAGAGTATACATCTTTCCTATGATTAATACTATTTATGCTATTTTTGCAGCCTGAAATAATAAAACAAGAGATTTTATAATAATATACACTTAGTAGATAAGTAAATATACATTCCATAATGGCAGATTACAACGTCAACGAGATAGAAAAGAAATGGCAAAAATACTGGGAAGAAAACGACAGTTATAAAGCTGAAATTGATCCCTCAAGACCCAAGTTTTACGCCCTTGATATGTTCCCCTACCCATCCGGGGCCGGGCTACATGTAGGTCACCCACTTGGATATATCGCCTCTGATATCGTATCCCGATACAAAAGACTGCAAGGCTATAATGTGTTACACCCTATGGGCTTTGATGCATTTGGTCTACCTGCCGAGCAGTATGCCATTCAAACTGGCCAGCACCCAGCGATTACCACAGAAGAAAATATAAAGCGCTACAAAGAGCAACTTAAAAATATCGGCTTCTCATTCGATTGGGATAAGGAAGTACGCACCAGTGATCCAAAATTTTACAAATGGACGCAGTGGATTTTTATGCAGCTTTTCAACAGCTGGTATAACAAGAGTACCGATAAAGCAGAACCGATAGCAAAGCTCATCGAGGCGTTTGAGCAAAGTGGCAATGGCCAAGTTGATGCAGCTTGCGATGAAGATACGCCATCATTTACAGCTGAGGAATGGAAAGGTTACTCTGAAAAAGAGCAGCAGGAAATGCTGCTGAAGTACCGGTTAGCCTACCTGGCCAATACCACAGTAAACTGGTGTCCTGCTTTAGGCACGGTGTTGTCAAACGATGAAGTAAAAGATGGCTTTTCAGAGCGCGGTGGACATCCTGTGGAACGAAAGAACATGATGCAGTGGATGATGCGCATAAGTGCGTACGCAGAAAGATTATTGCAAGGTTTAGAAAAAATCGACTGGCCCGAACCTTTAAAAGAGATGCAGCGCAACTGGATTGGAAAGTCTGTTGGTGCTGAGGTTGATTTTAAAGTAGCCTCACACCCTTCCGATGGAGTGGGGGAACCAAAGGGGGAGCCAAACAAAGCCTTTACTGCAAACGATGACCGCTGGAAGGTTCTAAAAGAGTTTGCACGAGAAAATAGAAAGAACCCAACCGAAGCTGAAGATGCCATGTGGCAAGCACTTCGTGCCAAAAAGACTGGCTATAAAATCCGAAGACAACATGCAATAGGAGATTTCATTACAGATTTCGTCTGTGTGCCTCAAAAGCTTGTAATAGAAATAGATGGCGATTATCATCTTGAAGAGGAAGAATATGACCAAATGAGAACCGAATATCTCAATGAATTTGGTTTTAGGGTAATCAGATTTACAAATAAAGAGGTTCTCGCTGATATTGATGGAGTTGTAGCAAAAATTAAAAAAGAATTAGCCTCTCTCCCTAGCCCCCTCTCCGATGGAGAGGGGGAACCAAAGGGGGTGAGGCCAACCATCCGCATTTTCACAACCCGTATGGATACTATTTTCGGGGCCACATTTCTTGTACTTGCTCCAGAAAGCGAATTGGTTGATCAATTGGTAACTGCTGAACAAAAAGAAGAAGTAAATAAGTATGTAGAAGTTGCCAAAAATCGCTCCGAGAGAGAGCGTATGATGGACGTAAAGCATGTCACCGGGGTATTTACCGGTTCTTATGTGGAACACCCATTCAGTGGGGAAAAGTTACCTATTTGGGTGGCCGACTACGTACTTGCCGGATACGGAACAGGTGCCGTGATGGCCGTACCTTCAGGCGACCAAAGAGACTATGATTTTGCTAAACATTTTGATCTTCCTATTGTGAAAATCAATGATGCGATGCAGATCGAAGAACAAGCCGATGCCACCAGAGATGGGAAAATTATCAATTCGGATTTCCTCAACGGACTAACTCCTGATGAAGCCATCAAAAAAGGAATAGAAGAGCTCGAGCAACGTGGTATTGGCACAGCCAAGGTAAACTACCGTATGCGCGATGCGATTTTCACAAGACAACGTTATTGGGGCGAGCCTCTTCCGGTATACTTCAAAGATGATGTGCCTTACTTAATGGATGAAAAAGAGCTGCCTTTGGTACTGCCTGAAGTAGATAAATATTTACCTACTGAAGATGGAGCACCTCCTCTGGGGAGAGCTAAGGACTGGAAGACTGAGCAGGGCCACGCCATAGAAATGAGCACCATGCCGGGTTGGGCTGGCTCAAGCTGGTATTTCTTCCGTTATATGGACGCGCACAATGAGGAGCGATTTGTAAGCAAAGAAGCACAAGAGTATTGGGAAAATGTAGACCTGTATATTGGTGGGTCTGAGCATGCAACGGGTCACCTACTCTACTCACGCTTTTGGGTGAAATTCCTTTTTGACATGGGATTGGTTACAGTTGATGAGCCTTTCAAGAAACTGATCAACCAGGGAATGATTCAGGGGCGATCTAACTTTGTTTACCGGGTTAAAAACACAAACAAATATGTTTCTCATAATTTGAGAAAAGACTATGACACCACACCACTGCATGTGGATGTAAACATCGTTTATAATGATGAGCTTAATCTTGAGAAATTCAAGGCATGGAGACCAGAAAATGCTGATGCTGAGTTTATCTTAGAAGATGGCAAATATATCTGCGGCCACGAAGTTGAAAAGATGTCTAAATCTAAATACAACGTGGTAAATCCGGATGATATCATTGATCGTTATGGGGCCGATACCTTAAGGCTTTATGAAATGTTCTTAGGGCCTTTGGAGCAATTCAAACCATGGAATACCAACGGTATAGATGGTGTCTTTAAGTTTTTGAGAAAGGTTTGGAACCTCTTCCATGATGAGCAAGGCAACTTCTTTGTATCTAAAGAAGCGCCAACCAAAGCAGAACTAAAAGTATTGCACAAGACCATAAAGAAAGCATCTGAAGACATCGAACGTTACTCCTTCAACACTTCTGTGAGTGAGTTTATGATCTGTGTCAATGAGCTTACGGCCCTGAAGTGTAACAAAGCAGATATATTATCTGACTTGATCATCATCCTATCGCCCTATGCACCTCACATCGCGGAGGAGTTGTGGCACAAGCTTGGTAATGTAACAAGCATTACAGAGGCGAGCTTCCCGACATTCAACGAATCGTACCTTGTTGAAAGTGAGCATGAATATCCTGTGTCTGTAAATGGTAAAATGAGAGCCAAAATGAGCTTCCCGTTAGATATGCCGAAGGAGGATATAGAAAAACAGGTACTGGCATCAGAGGCTATTCAAAAGTGGATGGAAGGCAAGTCTCCTAAGAAGGTGATTATTGTACCTAAGAAGATTGTGAACGTGGTCATTTAGCAAGAGCACAGCGCTTAGAGCTTAGTATTCAACTCTCTGCTCCAGGCGCTATGCACTTAGCACTATTCATATCTAAGCGACTTCACCGGATTGACTCTTGCCGCTTTCAATGACTGATAGCTTACTGTGAGCCATGCGATGATAAAGGCAGTAATTCCACTTATGGCGAAAACCCAGATATTGATTGATATGCGATTGGCAAAATCATTGAGCCAACTATCCATTACATAGTATGCCGGGTAGATAGCTAATATAAAAGCAATCACTACGAGTTTGGCAAACTCCTTTGACATGAGTGAAGTAACACTCCATAGGCTGGCTCCCATCACTTTTCTGATACCGATTTCTTTAGTACGCTGCTCTGCCATAAATGCCGCTAAGCCAAACAATCCAAGACAAGCAATAAATATCGCAATAACTGTAAATACTGTGAATACAGTCCCTAGTCTCTGCTCTGCTCTAAACAAAGCATCAAAGTCTTCATCGAGGAAAGAGTATTGCAAAGGTTCTCCCGGAGCCATGGTGCTCCAATTTTCTTCCAGGGTATTCAGTGCATTTTGAGGGTCTTCTCCAGAGAATCGTACATAAAGCACATTACCCGTGTTGGTAAATTTAATAATCAAAGGCCTCACATTCATTTTGAGGCTTTCGAAATTAAAATCCTTCATCACTCCAACTACATTTAACTCTGTGGGTGCATCACCATTATAATCCAGCACTTTCTCCTGCAAAGGATTTTCCCAACCAAATTCTTTTACCGCAGCTTCATTCAGCACACAAGCGGTACTATCAGAAGGAAAATCACGTGAGAAAAACCTCCCTTCGATCATTTCAATGCCTAATGTTTTTTGATGGTCATAGTCAGCAAAATAAGTCGCCAAAATATGATCGTTTTCTTCACCTGCCGCCCTAAATAATGTAGTGTTATTCACTCCAGGCACCATGTTGTTAGAATAACTCGTACCCAATATTCCTGAACTACCATCAAGGCGCATCTTGAAAGCATCCTTATCGTTTTCAAGTCGATTTACATCTTCTACAAGCAATACATGATCTTTATCTATTCCTAGCTTCTTATTTTGAACGTATTGCAATTGCTGGTAGACAATGGAGGTACAAATGATCAATACTATTGAGATCCAAAACTGGAATGTTACAAGGAAGCTTCTGATGCCACCACTCTTCATTCCTGCTCTTAGCTTACCCTTCAATACTTCAGTGATTTTAAAACTTGTGAGATAAAAAGCCGGGTAGCTTCCGGCCAAAATTCCTACAAATAAAATTAAACCAGCAAAGGTACCCGCAATGACCGGTACAGTTAGAATTGACATTGTTAACGCTTTACCTGACAATAAATTAAAGTATGGAAGTAATAAATACACTACCCCAATCGCCAGGATTCCGGCTGTGAGTGCGTAGATCATGGATTCTGTTAAAAACTGAGCTATTAATGTCGACCTAACCGAACCCAAAGTTTTTCTCAGACCCACTTCCTTGGCCCTGCTGGCAGATTTTGCCGTTGTTAAATTCATAAAGTTGATACAAGCCAAAACAACTATAAAAAGGCCAATACCACCCAAAATGTATACATAGGCCATGTCTCCCGGAGGTTCCGGCTCATCTTGCATTTCAGACCTTAAGTGAATATCATACAGCGGCATGCTGAAATAGGAATAGATACCTCCATCTTCACGAAATTTTTCTAAAGATTTGCCAGCAAACTGCACCATTACAGGCGATACATTTCGCGCCATGATGGGCTCAAACTTGGCATCAACATCATCTGCCGTGCCTGTTGGACTTAACACATAATAGGTATACAAGCTATTGCCCAACCAATTGTCACCATTCATCCAAGGGAAGGTGCTCGAAGAAAGCAAAGCATTGAATTTAAGGTGAGAATCTGCCCTTTCATTCTCCATCACCCCTGTCACCTTATATTCGGATTTATCATTACCTATAGACATTGTTTTACCCAAAGGCGACTCCTCACCAAAGTACTTCTCAGCCAACTTTTGACTTAAAACAAGACTATTAGGTTCTTTTAATGCCGTTTCCGGGTTCCCCTGGTAAAGCTTAAAGCTAAAAACATCAAAAAAGTTAGAATCAGCGGTCACAATACCCTCTTCATTGAAAGCCAGGTCTCCATTCCTGAAAATCCATTCGCCCATAGGGTTTACTCTAGTGGCCTCTTCAACTTCAGGTATCTCCTCTACCATCGCCCTGGACATCGGAAAACTTGTACTGGTTGTAAAAATCTCCTGATCAGAAAGCTTGCCATGCAAATTCATCCTGTAGATGCGATCACCTTTCTCATGAAAATGATCATAGGTAAGTTCATCATAGATATACATCGACACAAACAGGCAACCGGCTATACCGATTGCTAGACCCAGTATGTTTATGATGCTAAAAAACTTGTACTTGGTAATGTTGCGAATAGCAACTTTCAAATAGTTCTTGACCATTGTTAATTCATTTTGAGTTTCTGACCTTTCAAATTGTGTTGTTGTTATGGATTAGACTTAGCACCCATAAAGAATGTTACAGGTGCTAAGTATTTTTTTATTCTGTCCTGATGGTTTCAGTTGGATTAGAGGTTGCCGCACGATATACTTTTGCACCTATTGTCGTAAGAGCTATAACCATCAGTAGAGCTATTGATAATATAAACGATAGCGCTCCAGGCGTAACATGATATTCCCAAATGCTGCCCATCAGCGCATCGGCCATGACATAGCTTATACCAGACCCTATGATGGCCGCTATAATTAATATGATCACAAAATTCTTGTTAAGAATTACCATCAAATGAGATAATGAAGCCCCCAGCACCTTTCTTATACCTATTTCTTTCATACGCTTAAGGATGCTCAATGAAACGAGGCTAAATAGTCCTAAGATTGACATAAATGTGGCTACCACACCGAGGAAACCAAACATTTTCAATACGTTCCCATTTACCAGTGAGGCCTCGCTCAACTCATCGTCCATAAATGCCCCTGTATACATTCTGTCAGGAAAGAGTGTCTTCCACTCATCTTCCAAATACTCGTTTACAGCCAGCAATTCACTAGATGGTGCTTTAATGGTCATGAACTGATATTCTTCTTCAGGCACATATCGTAGCATTAATGGATTAATAGGTCCCCAAAGTCCATCTAAGAAAGCGTTTTTCATCACCCCTACTACATAAAAAGATGCCGTGTCAGTCCACACTAATTTTTGGCCAAGAGGTTCTTCCCAACCAAAAACCCTTACCATTTCCTCACTCACGATTACTGACTCTTTCATGTCTGTTTCAGAATCCTTTCTGAATCCTCGGCCTTCGATAAGCTCAAAGTCAATAGTCTCAAAGAAGTCTTCACCGATATGTAAAATATCTACATCATATTCTTTACTTCCATTTACAATAGGATCATTTCTGTAAGACCTGTCAATCTGGTGTTCCGAACCTGCAATAGCTAATATTTTAGGATTGCTCCTTACTACATTCTCAAAAGCTCTATATTCATCTAACTCATTAAAATGTAACGAGATCGCACCGGTATTGTCAAAACCATAATCCATCTCTTCCTGAAACACGGCATTTTGATAAAAAATGACACCTAATATGATGGCCATCAAAGAAATTGAGAATTGTAAAGTGAGTAAAATGCTGGTGATTTTATTAGTACCACCATATTTCAATGAGCCTTTTAAAATACTTGCTGGCTCAAATTTGCTGATGTAAAATGCTGGATAACTACCGGCAACAAGGCCTGTAAATAGCAGTGTTCCTATTAGGAAAATATAGAATCGGAAATTTTCTGTAAAGTCTAAGCTCAACTCCAGAAATGGCCACATTTCGCTATAAGCCGGAACCAGGAATGCTGCAATTACCAACCCAACAATGAGCGATAAGAAGCACAGCACAATATTTTCTAGTAGAAATTGTACAATCAGCTGCTTCCTTAAGCCACCCATCACTTTTCTCAGACCAATTTCTTTTAATCGTTTACTGGCAATGGCCATCGATGTGTTTGTAAAATTAAAACAGGCTATGAGCAAAATAAGTATGCCCATAATACCAGGCACAAATACAGCTGGTGGTGGCATACTACTTCTCAACCAATGACTCCAGACTTCATCATTGGCGGCCCTGTGGGCCATTCCTTCAAATGGCTCTAGTGTATATTTATCCAATTTAAAATCAAGTCTGGCCTGATTCTGAATTTCGATATAATTACCTGTTACGGTTGATTCTATGGCCTTTAGTCTACTTTGCTCATCAACTTTTACAAAAGTTGTCACCCAATACGACCAGTCAGATTCAACATCACTCCCCTCTTCGCGGGCATTTTGCAAATCAAACCAGTTGTCGATGTGGGTAATTGTTTTCTGGCCTCCAAAACTGGAGTTTAACGGCTGGTCTGCAAATACAGCTGCAACCGTATAATCTTTAGGGCCATTATCAGTAAAATGCGTGAGTGTCTTGCCGATGGGGTCACCATCTGGAAAATACTTTTCCAACATCGATTCGCTGATAATAATATTGGATTTGCTTTTCAAAGCGTCTTTCTGTCCTTTTATGATTTCGAAATGAAAGAAATCGAAAAGGTTGTCGTCAGTAAATAGGAAGTTCTCATTAAATAACTCATCTCCTATTTTAAAATTACCTCCGGAAGGCATGTACCTTAAGACATCATCGACATCTCCGACATTTTCTTTTACCGCCATAGCCAGCGGTAATGGAGACATGCCATACACCTGTTTTCTTTCCTGATAAACACGCTCCGAGTCGATACGATAAACATTGTCGATATTGGTTTGGGTGCTGTCAAAATTTACATTGAAATCGTAATTGAGAAATGCTACGATGCAACAGCCAATGGCTGTACCCATGCCAATAATGTTTATCAGCACGAATAATTTACTTTTCCAAAGGCTTCTGAAAGTGATTTTGAGGTAGTTTTTAAACATGGTTTTGTTGTTTGAGTTGTTGACCTGGTTGTGTTGTATATTATTAGATGCACATTTTTATAAAAGGTTGCACCTAAATGAAAATAGTTAAGGAATATCCATCAGACGGCTCAAAGACATCTGATAGTTAATTCCCTCACAAAGTACCTTGTATTACACAGTAATTACACGAAATAAAAGCCAAATGGTTTTGGCCTATAATCCATCGGATGGCTCGAAGCCATCCGATGGTTCATTGATACATCATTAAGATGATCTTAATTGTTGTTATATATGAAATTGTTCTTTGATATTCTCAGTCACTACCTTACCATCAAACAAGTTGATGATTCTGTGTGCATAATTCGCATCGTAAGGTGAGTGAGTTACCATGATGATAGTAGTACCTTCCTCATTCAATTCAGCTAAAAGCTTCATTACTTCTTCACCGTTTGCAGAGTCTAAATTACCTGTAGGCTCATCCGCAAGTATCACTTTAGGGTTAGCTACAATTGCTCTGGCTACCGCCACACGCTGCTGCTGACCACCCGACAGTTGTTGCGGAAAGTGATTTCTTCTATGCATGATGTTCATACGCTCAAGCACTTCCTCCACTCTTTGCTTACGCTCAGCAGAAGGTACTTTCAAATATAATAATGGCAACTCTACGTTTTCAAATACTGTAAGTTCGTCAATCAGGTTAAAGCTTTGGAAAACGAATCCTATAGATCCTTTTCTAAGCTGCGCTCTCTGACGCTCTGAGTAGCCAGATACTTCATGCTCACCGAAATGGTATTCACCATCAGTGGGGTTGTCTAGCAGACCGAGTATGTTAAGTAAAGTAGATTTACCACATCCTGATGGTCCCATAACTGCTACAAATTCACCCTCTTTAATTTCAATGTTGATGCTGTTAAGTGCAGTAGTTTCTACTTCATCGGTAGTGTAAACTTTCTGCAAATTTTTAATCTTAATCATGAGTTTTTGGATTTAATTGATTTTGGTTCTTGACCTTATAAATTGTTATTGGTGTAAATTCTCTAATATTTTATTTTAAAACAAGTACTTCGTTGTCTCCAAAGTTGTCGTATGAAGAAGTAATCACTTTTTCACCCGGATCTAATCCTTCTAAAACTTCGAAATGCTCTGTATTTTTTCTACCTAATCTTATTTCTCTTTTCTCTGCCTTGGTACCGTCATCACTTACAACAAACACCCAGTTACCACCTGTGTCTTTGTAAAAGCCGCCAACCGGTAGCAATAGCTCCTCAGAAGATTGACCTAACTCGATTCTTAGCCTTAATGACTGTCCCCTTTTAATGCCAGGAGGCGTTTCTCCAACAAATTGCATATCCACTTCAAACCTTCCGTTATTGATATTTGGGTAGATGTAAGTGATCACTAGTTCATACTCTTTGTTGTCAAACGTTGTAGTGGCTGTAAGTCCTTTTGCAATTCTAGGCAAGTATAGTTCGTCAATAAGCACTGAAACTTTATAGCTACCTGTTTTATCTACCTGACCTAATCTTTGTCCTGGATTTACTGCTTCTCCTTCAAATAACTGAGGAGCAGTAAGCTGTCCATCAATAGGTGATTTGATCGTAAGGTTATCCAAGATCTGACCTACCCCATTTAAACTTTCCATCATTCTTCGCTCTGATTTGTTAAGCTGAGTGAGCTGTCTCACTCTTGAGATAGAGTCATTTTTATAACTCTTGTAAGTAATTTGCCTCCGTTTAAGGTTATACTCATAATTAGCTTTCGTTTGCTCGTACTCTTGTTTGGAAATAAGTTCTTTTTCAAACAGTATTTTTTGCCTTCTGTATTGTGGTTCGAGTATTTCCAATTGGTTTTCTATGAGCGCCAGTGTTTGCTGCTGATTCAAGTCATTTTGCTCAAGTTGTAGTCTGGTTTGTCTCAATCTGTTGATACTCTCATTAAGACTGGCCTCCTGACTCAATACGCTTAATTCTCTATTAAGGTTGGAAAGCTCGAGAATAACATCGCCCTCACTTAACATGGCTCCACTCTCTTTGTAAATCTTCTTTATGGTACCACCTTCGATGGCATCTAAATAAAAAGTAACACTTGGCTCTACAGTACCTGTTTGAGGAATAAACTCTAAAAATACACCTCGCTTTACTTCTGCGATTGTTATTTTTTCTTTTTCGACATTAAGCTTTGATCTTCTATCTGCAAACAAAAGCTGATAAGCTACAAATACAACCAATAATGTACCGCCACCTATAGTAGCTATACGCTTGAGTGTCCATTTCTTCTTCTTAATCTTCCGATCCATTCAGGAGTTAGTTTTAATTGTTCGGTTTGTTAGTTGCCAACAAGTGTGCCAATTGAATTAAAGCGCGCATTACTGCTTACAGCCAGTATTAACAGTCCGCCAGCGTTCATTGCTGGACGTAACCGTCCGCTACCGAACAAATTATTTATATTCGCGTAAGAGTAATATAATTCAAAGGCTGTTTATGCTGAATCAAACTGTATTTTCAAGCTTTTGGTAAAAGCGGTACTGGTTTTGTGTGAGAAAACAGGTCGCACCTACAGTGCTGTGAATAATAATTCAAGATTCTGCTATGACAGTTCGCCCCGCTGGGGCTGACCAAATGAGAATTAAAACATAGCAGCATCAAGTAGCTCCGTAGGGAAGAATTGTTGATAGAAAAGGTAAAAACGGAGAGCTCCGTAGGAGCGTACTGTTAATAGATAAATATAAAAAGCAATATTATAAGCTCCAGAGGAGCGACCTATTTATCAATTGATCAAAAAAACACAGGTCGCACCTACGGTGCTCTAATTAGAATTAATAATGGAACAATTAACAGTACGCCCCGCTGGGGCTCGTACATAATTACCTTAGAGATGAAGACATTAGCAATAAAATAACACTAAGCTCCATAGGAGCGCACTGTTAATAGAAAAAGATAAACATTGAGAGCTCCGTAGGAGCGAACTGTTAATAGATAAATAAAAAAGGCAATGTTATAAGCTCCAGAGGAGCGACCTATTGAACAATGATTATCAAAATACAGATCGCACCTACGGTGCTCGGACGAGAATTAGTAGTTGAACAATTAACAGTAAGCCCCGCTGGGGCTTAGGTTAATCAGCAACATAAAAATAGCCCCAGAGGAGCGGACTGTTAATGGTTATTAGGCAAAAGGTAATATTGACAGAGCTCCGGAGGAGCGAACTATTAATAGAATAATATAAAAGTCTTGACAGAGCTCCGGAGGAGCGACCTGTTAATAGATAAAATACAAGGCGATAATATAAGCTCCGTAGGAGCGACCTGTTATAAGAACATTAAATGAAATAATAAATGGCTAACACCTATTCACAAATTTACATACAAGTGGTTTTCGCTGTGAAAGGCCGACTAAACCTGATAGCGGAAAAGCATCGAGATGAGCTGCAAAAATTCATCGGTGGTATTGTAAATAATAGAAACCAAAAAATGATGGCTATCTACTGCATGCCAAACCATACCCACATTTTGCTAAGCCTCAACCCAAATCTGGCACTCGCTGATCTCGTAAGAGACATAAAAGCCGGCTCCTCAAAATTTATAAACGAACAAAACTGGGTAAAAGGCAAGTTTGCCTGGCAGGAAGGGTACGGGGCATTCTCCTACTCACAATCACAGGTGCAACATGTAGTTGACTATATATTGAATCAAGAAGAACATCATAAAAGCAAGTCATTCAAAGAAGAGTACACAGACTTCCTAACTAAGTTTCAAATAGATTACAAGTCAGATTACTTATTCGATTGGGTCGAAAACTAAAACAACAACACTTATGTCAGAAAGGATAAAGAGCGGAAAAATACTTATTGTAGATGATAATGAAGACCTGTTAAAGGCAGCTAAAATCTTTCTTAAAAGGCATTTTGCGCAGGTAGATCTCGAGAAAAATCCCGAGACCATACCCAACCTGCTGCACAATGAAGATTATGATGTGATCCTGCTCGACATGAACTTCACCAAAGATGTGAGCAGCGGCAAAGAAGGCTATTATTGGTTGGAGAAAATACTCGAAATCGATCCGTCTTCTGTGGTTGTTTTGATTACGGCTTATGGCGATGTGCAAATGGCGGTAAAAGCCATAAAAGCCGGTGCCACGGATTTCGTACTCAAACCCTGGGAAAACGAAAAGCTACTGGCGACACTTTATTCTGCCATGAAACTGCGAGAAACCAAACTTGAGGTGGAGGGTCTTCGAAGCAAACAGCGGGAAATCAATTTAAAAATCAACAGCAAATATGACAACATCATTGGTCAAAGCCCTGCGATACAAAAGGTTTTTGAAACCATTGACCGTGTGGCCGTAACGGACGCCAACGTACTAATACTTGGCGAGAACGGAACCGGTAAAGAACTCGTAGCGCGTGCCATACACAACAACTCACCAAGAAAAAATGAGGTGTTCGTAAATGTCGATCTGGGCTCTGTAAGTGAAACCCTGTTTGAAAGCGAACTTTTCGGGCATAAGAAAGGCTCATTTACAGACGCCAAAGAAGACCGCGCTGGTCGGTTTGAAATTGCTAACCGCGGCACTTTGTTTTTAGATGAGATTGGCAACCTATCGATGCCATTACAGGCTAAACTGCTCACCGTTTTACAAAACAGAAAGGTAAGTCGTGTGGGGTCAAACAAGGAAATTGATATCGATATCAGACTGGTATGTGCCACCAATATGCCGCTGTATGACATGGTGAAAGAAAACAGATTCAGACAAGACTTGCTCTACAGAATCAACACCATTGAAGTTGAGCTGCCTCCTCTGCGCAACCGACTGGAAGACATCCCCTTGCTGGCCAACCATTTTCTCACCTACTATGCAGAAAAGTATAAAAAGAATGCCGGTAAGCTAAGTGACAGTGTGATCAGTCGCATGCAAAAACATCATTGGCCAGGTAATATCCGTGAACTGCAACATGCATTGGAGCGCGCGGTGATCATGAGCAACTCGCAGGTTTTACAACCCGAAGATTTTAATTTCACCGCTCAAGGCCAAAATAACCTCGATTCTGAAAATGTTACGCTTGATCAGTTTAAATTAGAGGACGTAGAAAAAATATTGATCAGAAAGGTGCTGAAAAAATGTAACGGCAACATTACTCAGGCGGCATCTGAGCTGGGACTTACACGCAGCTCGCTATATAGAAGGTTAGAAAAATATGGGCTTTAGAGATTTTAGGGTACGTGTAGCCACCAGAGTTATACTCATTGGAGCAACGTTAACGCTATTTAGTTTTACACTAACCAATCCTGAGCTTTTCATCACCTCCAGCTTGCTGGCAGTTATTGTCGTTGTGGAGTTATTCGAACTGTACCGATTCATCTCCCGAACCAACCGTAAGCTCACAAGATTTCTTGAATCCGTCAAATACTCAGATTTCGTGTCAGGATTCTCTAGTGATAATAAACTTGGCGAAAGCTTTAAGGACCTGAATGTGGCCTTTAACGAAGTATTGGAAGCTTTTAGGAAGGCCCGCTCTGAAAAGGAGGAACACCTACAATACCTCAACACGATTGTGGAGCATGTGAGTACCGGACTTTTGTCATTCGACCAAACTGGCAAGGTAGAGTTGATCAATGCTACGGCCAAGAAATTTCTGCATACAGACAAAATACGCAACATCGATGAGTTGATAGAAACCCAGTCGAGATTGTACAAGGTGCTATTTGACCTACCTGCGGGAAAAAGTACACTATTTCGCGCTCAGGGGGATGTACAACTTTCGGTACATGCTACTCAAATCGTATTGCGGGGTAAGAAAATAAAGTTGATCGCCTTTCAAAACATTCAGCCTGAACTTCAAAAGAAAGAGCTCGAAGCCTGGCAAAACCTGACCAAAGTGTTGCGGCATGAAATAATGAACAGCATCACCCCTATCGCCTCGCTGACTTCAACGATGAAGGATATCTTAACAGAGGACCTCACACCCAACGGTGAGAAGTTTGAGTTAAACAATGAAGCTGTTGATGATTTACATGACGGCCTCGGCACCATTGAAGGGCGTAGCCAGGGGCTGATTCGGTTTATTGATGCTTACCGCGACTACACCACCATTCCATTGCCACAAATCAAACCGATAGAAGTTGCCCAACTGGTAGAGCATGTGTACCATCTGATGAAACCCGATTTAAGAAAACAAAATATTGAATTTGCCTGCCATATCGATCCGGAAGACCTTCAGTTGAACATTGATGATGAAATGATAGAGCAGATTCTCATCAACCTGATCAAGAATTCGGCCGAAGCATTAGTGGATGTAAAAAACCCACAAATCAAAGTCAATGCATTTATTGATGAGGAAGACACACCAAAAATCGAAATCCTTGACAATGGGCATGGTATCGTACGCGAGGCATTAGATCAAATATTCATACCGTTTTACAGCACCAAGCAGCGGGGCTCCGGCATTGGATTGAGTTTATCGAGACAGATTATGCAGCTGCACAACGGCACCCTCACGGTAGATTCAGAGCTGGGAGAGTACACAAAATTCACTTTGAGTTTTTAAAGGCTGACTTATACACTTACTAACGTTTACAATTGGGTATAACAACCACTATTTTTTGAATAAAATCTTCATAATTTTAATAATTAAGCCGTATTATTGGTAGCAGTAAGGTAAGTATATGCCACTATACCCAGTGGCATATACACAATTGTTAGCGGTCATGGCAAAACGTACTGAACTGTCAAAGCAAAGGAACTTTCGAATTTTTCTAAAATGAAAAACAGAGCTATTTATAAAGATGCGCCTGAGTATTGCGGTTATTTTTTTGACCTTATTCAGTCAGATGACTTATTTTCTGAATTTGAAAAAAGCAAGGAGCTTACTCTTGGAGTTTTTAAACAAATATCGCCTGAATTAGAAAACCATTCTTACCAACCGAACAAATGGACTACTAAGGAAGTCCTAAGACATATAATAGATATGGAAAGAATCTTCGCATACAGAGCTTTTAGATTTTCACGATTAGACTTTACGGAATTATCTGGTGTTGATCAAAACCACTATGTTGAAAACGCAAGTCAAACTGATATAGAACTATCTGACTTGCAAGAAGAATACCTAGCGGTTAGGAATTCTACCATTTGGATTTATAGAAATCTTAAACCAGAAATGTTAGACTTTAAAGGAACTGCGAATAAACAAACTTATACACCCAGAACACTTGGATTTGCAATGATCGGACATAACATACACCATTGTAACTTTATTAGAACAAATTATTTAAACCATTAGATAAACGAACGAACCGCTAACATGTGCTATAAATGAATGAATGGGGGTTCATCGGTCAGGATATTTTCGTGGGGATTGGAAAGTCCGCCACAAGTTTTAATTTTAAATCAAAGCGTGGCTATGTGCGAGACGAGAGGTTAGTGTTTTCTAATCCCCACTCATCATAGCTGATCGTTATGAACTACAACTTTAACAAATGTTTGGGAAATATAATTTTGATCTATTTTGACACTTGGAGAACAAATTGTTGTGTATCGCAAGAATCATGGATACTCTCAGGATGAGTTATCTCATATTTCCGGTATCTCATTGAGAACCATTCAGCGGATTGAAAAGGGGGAAGTAAATCCAAGAGGACACACACTAAAAACATTAGCCGAAAGCCTTCAGGTCGAGCTTGATGACCTGAAAACGAAAGACGTTGCACCAGATAATCAAATAGCTACCAAGCTCCACACCTTAAACACATTGGGATTGCTGGTAATCTTGCTACCGTTGTTGAGTTTTCTCATTCAGGTAATCTACCTGGCTAAAAACAAACACTTACTATCTATTCATTCAGTAGCCAGGAAAATACTTAGTTTCCAAATCCTATGGATTATTATGGTGTTTATTTTTTTGAGCATGGTTCACATCCTCACTTATTCGATTACAGGTCAAAATGTTTACGGACATTTTCCGGTTCGTACCACAGGCTATTTAATTTTACTGTTCGCAAATATCTCCATCATCCTGCATACAGCTTTCAAACTTAATCGGAATCTGCCTGTTTTACTTTCCCGTGTGCCTTCATTGATCTAGTGGCGCTGAAATGACGCTGAAATGGCGCAATTGTACAAGGTTTTATTGCTGTTATTGCAATAAAAAAATCAAATGAAAAAAACACTTTTAACCATACTAATTACTGTAGCCATTACAGGCATATCTGTTTTTCAAATCTTTAAGGTCATTGTAGAAATGGATGAGCCGGTGGCTGATATCCAAGAAAAGATCGTCTCTAACATTTTAGCAGAAAAACGTGAACTTCTAATTCACCTTCCTGTTGAGTACGACTCCTCTCAAAGCTACCCGATCATGTATGTTTTGGATGGTTCCTCTCAGGATTTCCGTATCGCAAGCATTGCTGAAACATTCAATCGAGCAGGGATAGTGGAAAAAATGATCATTGTGGGAATTCCCAACGTTGATCGAAATCGAGACTTAACACCACACTATATTCTTCAGGAAACCGATGGAGTAGTCTTTGGCAAAGGAAATGATTTTTTGAGGTTTATTTCAGATGAAGTTATTCCATTTATTGAGTCGAAGTACCCGGCAAATAAATATCGAATGCTGGCAGGGCATTCACGAGCAGGTCTTTTCACCTTCTACGCCTACCTTGAACAACCGGAAACATTCGATGCATTATTTTGCTTCAGTCCGGCTTTTTGGAGGGATGACTCGATCATATTGAAAAAGGCTCAAACGTTCTATTCTTCAATTAGAAAAGAAGATCCATTCATTTTTATGAGTCTTGGAACCGAAGAAAATGATAAAATGAAAAAGGCCTATAGTTCCATGACCAACTTCTTAGATGGCAAAATGGTGGAAAACGTAGTTCACACTTATACACCAGAGGCAAATCATGGAAATAACCTTTTCTATTCTACCCCAATAGCATTGAAGAGTTGGACGCAATCAGTTCATAACAAACACTATCACCCATAAGCTAATAGAACTATTTGCAAAAGCTAGTGCGATAAGTACTTTTACAGATATTTGAAAAGTCTTACGTATAATAGTTGTGCGCTATACACCATCATGCGAGCTACATTACCTGATTGATGAGGCCAAGCCTATGAATTGGGCTTTGAATACCCACCCTATTTTTCGAGGTTATTCAAAAAGAAAGAGGGTATCAGTCCAACGGAGTACAGAGAAAAATATAAAATAAACTAAATGATGGATATATTAAAATTAGCAACCGATTGGGCCAAAGCCGAAGTATTCTCGACACGATTCTTCATTCTTTTTGCCATATTATTTTTAATCGCAAGCTTCGGGTTTTGGCAGCTGGGCAAAACTGACCTGGCCAAAGCCTACATCATCCCGACACTGGTGGCAGGTCTTTTACTTATGACTATTGGGCTGGGTTTATTTTTCACAAATAAGTCAAGAATAACCCAGTTTGAAACAGCATACAATAAAGATGCATCGGCTTTTGTAGCGTCAGAAATTGCTCGTGCCGAAAGCACGCTAAAAGAATATACAGTAGTTTTCAAGGTAGTTCCATTGATTATTGTTGTAGCGGCTCTGCTGATCATTTTTATCAATACTCCCACCTGGCGAGCTATTGGTATAACTACTATCGCCATGATGATCGTCATTTTATTGGTTGATGGTACGGCTCATGCCAGAATTGACGACTATTATAAGCAGTTGATCAACATTAAAAAGAATCCCCGGTTGGGTGAATGAGTTTTACCAGGCCAGGTTAGGCTCAAAACACTTAAAAACCATACGTGGAATTCATTCCGCACACACTTCTGATATCAGAATATTTTATTACTTTCATCTTTCTGGACACTTTTTAATGGTACTTAAATATGTCTGGATGATAAAAAGTAATAGTCATATACATAGAGCTAAATGAATCCTGATTTCCACCCCATTGTAAATGGGATGTATATTCTGCTGGCAGTTCAGCTTTTTCTTATAGCCTGTGTTCGAATATTCTCCAAAACAGAAAACAGGCTGCCACTCGCACTTTTGTGCCTCGTAAGTAGTGAGTGGTTCTTTCGAAGATTTTTTTGGGACGTATGGCCAAATTACGATCTACTCATCATTCTCATCGGTGGATATAAAGAACTTTTCATTGGCCCGCTTTTATACCTTCATTTCAAATTAAAAGTAGATAATAAGAATGTGAAACTTGTGGCCTCTCACCTGTCACTGCCCATAGTGGTTCTTACAATTTACGTGGTCCTCCGTTTATTCTTTTATGAAGGTATTTATGATGAAACTAAACTACTCAGGTACAGATTACATATGTCCTTACTCCTATTTTCGTATGGTACCTATTTCATCTTAAGTCTGAAAGCTATCAAAAATCTTAAAGGAATTTTTCTGCCGCGTTCGCTGGAGGGCAAAGTCTATTCTTCTCATAATAATCGGCTATCAACTTTTAACATGGACCCTTTCTTTACTTTCACATTTGGCAAATTACGTATTCACCACGCCCTCATGGCAGTACCTCAATGGCACAATCATTTACAACCTCCATTGGTGGCTTCAGATACCGCTGTTGTGCTTATGTGCCATATTGTTGATAATATATACGATTTCAGAAACCCCTTCAATAAAGAAGTTCATCCTACCTCAGGATAGTAGAATTCCCGTTACTTCAAGTAAGGTTCAAAGAGAAATCGATGAAAAGATAAGAAAGTACTTTGTCGAACAGAAAATTCATAAAGACCTGGATCTAGATCAACAGAAGTGCCTGAAATCTATGGAAGTTTCCAGAAATGACTTTGCTCAATACATGAAGGATAATGGCTTCTCTAATTTTTCTGAATTCCTTAATAGATTCAGGGTTGAGGAGTTCAAATTACTGGTCCATCAAAACGAACATGCGCGTTATGATTTAGTGAGTCTTGCGCAGTTAGCAGGTTTTAACTCGAAAGCCACCTTCAATCGTGTTTTTAGAAAATTCGAAAGGATGACCCCGAGTGATTATGTTAAGCAACACAACCTTCCTGGCTCTTAATATTTAGTCAGGCACGGGCTTTTAGCTCAAAAAACGTCTCAAAAAGTAAAAATGAGACGCTAAGTTCAATTTTTCTACTGCCACACTTATCGGAGTCTCGTTATTTGGTCTCGAAATCAAATATTAGAAACAATGAAAAGAACAATTCAAACCCTACTGGGAGTAGTAGTAACATTATTAATTTTTAATGCCCATGGTCAGTATAATACAGAACCACATTTGCAAGAAGAGGTATGGTACCTTCAGGTTCATAAAAATATTGATCTTTTTGTAATGGAAGTTGGGCAAGGTGATACAGTTGTTGTGGTACATGGAGGGTTTGGAGCAGAGCATGGCTACCTCACAGAATTATTTAAGGGAATGGAAAAAGACTTTCACTTGGTCTTTTACGATCAACGTGGCTCTTTGCGATCTCCGGCAAATGATACGCTAATAAGCGCCATGAGTCATGTACAAGATTTAGAACAGTTAAGAACCGAATTAGGTGTAAATCAACTAAATCTTTTTGGGCATTCGATGGGCACCTGGATTTGTAGTGCCTATCTTGAAAAATACCCTGACCGTGTAAAAAGAATGACGCTTATGGGGTTAGTGTGGCCAAAACCAGATATGAATGATGAGGAATCAGAACTCGATGACCTCGGGCAGGCCAATTTTTCAAAATTCATTCAAAGAAACGAAGTGCAACAGGAAATGGCCGAAGAAGGGCTTGATGGCCAAGGGTTAGGAGACAGAGATGCGACCAGAAAATGGCGCATAAAATTCGCTTCAGCTAATATTTATGACATCAGCAACTGGCGAAATGTCAAAGGAGGTTGGGTGTTTTACAATCAGAGTGCTGGTACAGCGTCAGGTCAGAGTATGCCGCAAGACTATAATTGGATTAAGGTATATCGTGAAAACCCACAAGTACCTATTACGGTAATTAATGGATCGCATGATTTCGTTGATTTTGGTGGCTTACTACATAAACAGTGGTTGTCACCACTTAAACATGTATCATACCACTATATTGAAAATGCCGGGCATAACTCCTGGATTGATCAACCCAAGAAGGTGCGAAAATTACTCTATCAATCATTAAATTAACAGTTAATAAATACTTTAAAACAGATAAAATATGAAATCACTTATTGGATGTTTGCTCTTGTTGTTTTTAAGTACCGTATGTATTTGTCAACCAGAAACTGATCTCATAACCACGAGTAAGTACTTTTCATTTCACAATAACAGTTGGATGAATTTGCATCATTTCTTTTATGAACGAGCCAGTAATAGACAAAGGACTCACCTGCAAAATGATGGTGAGAAATTCATCGAGCTTGGCGATAGTCTAAAAATTGCGAGCTTATCAGCTCATGACAAAATAATTTTTGATCAGGGAGTGAAATTTTACAAAGAAAAAATCATCGACCAGGCCCTACTCAATTCGGGACGAATTTTTAAATGGCTTCAAGCGCAGCCGCACAACAATAAAATTATTGATACCACCTATTCAAAGGAGTTTACACAGATGCTCAACAAACTTGACCCGATTTATAAAAAACACTTTTGGGCGAAACATCAAGCACATAACGAAAAGCTAGTTGATGATTACATAGTGCTTATCAGAAATTTGGAAGATGAGATCATCTCTAAGATGGAAAACCTATCTGGTTATCAATGGAAAGACAGTGTTCGTATTGATATTACAACTTATGGCAATTGGGCAGGCGCCTACTCTCCTTCTTTAAACAATATTGTCATCTCATCCATAGATCCTTTGATGCATTCCTCACTATTCATTGAATTTGTTTTCCATGAAAGTTCACATTTACTCTTTTTAAGAAACTCACCCTTTAGACAAGCACTTAATACAGCCGCTGAAAAACTTTCGGTCGATCAGCCAAGAAATCTATGGCATGCCGCCATGTTTTATCTCAGCGGAATGGCAACTAAAGATGCACTCTTAGCGCATGACATCGACCATGGGATGATTATGGAGCGCAAAGGAGTATTCTCCACCTACTTTAAAGATGCCGACTTCAAAAGGATTTTGAACAACTACTATGATACAACCATCGATCTTAACGCTATGGCAACAGAACTACTACAGCTAAAGTAGGGTATTGGTGATCGAACTTTACAAAAAAATTACACAGTGACTATTTTCATAAAAATAGTCTTCTAAACAATCTTTACAAGAGTATCAGAAAAAGGCACATCTTTTGTGGCTTTGTGATATCAAATACTCCATGTAACAATTAAAAAAACTGTGTAAACTTCATGTCAAGAAGAAAATATAGACCTTACCTAATCATTTTATTAATTCTTTATGTGTTTGTAACCTACACCAATGGACAACTATTACAAACAGAGCGACACGAGATTAATATCACAGAAAAAGCACCAAATTATGAAGTGATTCCTTACGAAGGTGGTGTTGTTATTTTGTCGTTGTGGAATATTGAACGATATACTGACTCACTAGCTTTAAAAGTAGAAGCATTAGATAAGACTTTAACACCAACATGGAGCAAAGACTTCAAGTGGAATAAAAACCTCTGGCCTGTTGATCACAAAAGTCATCAATCAAAAGTCTTTATGCTTTTCAGAAATAAAGCTTCAGAAAGTGAAGATCTCACTTTACTTGAAATCGAAACAAATACAGGGCTTGTTGTATTAAGAAATATCCCTAATGAATTTCCTCTGCTTCGTATTTATATGCAAGTGACGGATCAAGGTGTTTTAATTGGGGGCTATTTCAATGGACGTCTAATGGCGATGTACATGAGTCTTATTGAGCGATCACCCAAAATTTTACCAGGATTGTTTGAAAAGGAGATAGAATTAAAAGATATGATGTTTCTATCAAAAGACACAATAGAAGTAACTTATATCAACAAAAAAAATAGGCTAAATAAGTCTATGTCGATTAATAGCTATAATACAGATGCTCAACTTATCAATACTTTAGATTTTTCTATACCTCATAATGATAGAAACCTAATTACAGGTCGTAAAGTAGCTGTATCGGATAATACCTCATTACTGGTGGGAACGTATGGCTACCGAAAATCAGAATATTCTCTAGGAGTGTATACCGCAAAAGTTGAACATGGTCGCCAAATTAAATTTAACTATTATGAATTTTCAGAATTGAATAGTCCATTCAAGTATGTTTCTGACCGTAAAGAAAGAAGAATTAAAAGAGCTCTAAAAAAAAATAAAGCTAAGCAGGTTGACCACTCTATATTAGATCATTTTTTAATAAATGACGATACCCTAATCCTTCTATTGGGAACATTGGGTCAAATAGGTAATGACATTTTCATTGAAGTAATGCCATTGGCATTTGACAAGAATGGTAAACTACTGTCAGAAACCCGATTTAAGTTAAAAACTACAAAATTTTATTCAGTTAAAAAGGACAATAATGTAAGCCTTGTATATGCCCACGCAGATAGGCTTTATGCTGTGCCATGGAAGGGGACTTGGTTAGACAATCGATCTTATAATATTGAAACAACTTACAAAGGAGATGAAATAACAAAGAGTTCAATAAAAGGCATGAGGCAATGGGATGAGAAGTCATTGATAGTATACGGATTTCAACACATTAAAAACAATCATGATAGCCAGGCAGGTCGCTTCAGAATAGTGTTTTTCATAAATAAAATAGAATTAGAATAAATCGGAGCACAAGTACTTAATCTGTCTACGACTAATAAGGAATAAACTAAGTGACTTTATGTCCTCTCCACAAAATCCATATAACTTCATTATATTAGACATCCTTAATACATTGTCTTTGTATCATTTACATTATGAAAAAATCAATCAACGCAATACTCACCATTCTCTTATTGTTTTCATCCTTTGCTCCGGCAACAGCTCAAAAAGCTGAGCCTGTCTTTAAAGATGGCGAAGCGCAAATTGTCGAAGCTTTTAATGACCCAGACCAATGGATAAGACATGACTTGTGGGTTGAAACAACTTTCGACACTGATGGTGATGGCCAGCAGGATAGAATGCATGTCGCAGTAACCAGGCCGAAACAAACTGAGACAGAGGGTCTTAAATTACCTGTAGTATATGTTTCCAGTCCTTATTTTGCTGGAGTTGCTTCCTTTGTAGATGGGCTCTTCTGGAATGTAAAACATGACCTGGGTGCGACTCCCAAACCCCGCATTCATGTAGAAGTTGAACGCCAGGGAGAAAGGCCCATCATTTCTAACTCTCATATTAAAACCTGGGTACCCAGAGGCTATATCGTTGTACATTCCTCCTCCCCCGGCACGGGCCTTTCTCAAGGCTCTCCAACTGTTGGTGGAGACAATGAATCGTTGGCGCCAAAAGCTGTGATCGATTGGCTCAATGGTCGTGCTACAGGATACACCGCACCCAATGGAAACGAAGAAGTAGAAGCTACCTGGTCGACTGGAAAAGTGGGCATGACAGGTACGTCATATAACGGAACAATACCACTCGCTGCCGCCACTACAGGTGTTGAAGGACTTGAAGCGATTATTCCGATTGCCCCTAACACATCATACTACCACTATTACAGATCAAACGGGTTAGTGAGATCACCGGGAGGTTATTTAGGTGAAGATATCGATGTATTGTATGATTTCATCCATAGTGGCGATGAATCAAAAAGAGCCTATAACAATGCCAACATTCGCGACAAGGAAATGAAAAATGGCATGGATAGAATTACCGGAGATTACAACGATTTCTGGGCAGGACGTGATTACCTCAATGACATGAAACCAATGAAAGCCGCCTTGCTCATGTCTCATGGTTTTAACGATTGGAATGTAATGCCAGAGCACAGCTACCGCATTTATAAAGCCGCTAAAGAGAAAGGTCTCCCTACACAATTGTATTATCACCAGGACGGACATGGCGGTCCTCCACCCATGAAAATGATGAACAGATGGTTTACCCGCTATTTGCATGGTGTCGAAAATGGTGTCGAAAACGACCCTCCCGTATGGATTGTAAGAGAAAACGACAAACAGGACAACCCTACGCCTTATAAAGCTTATCCTCATTCGGAATCATCGGCAGTAACATTACACCTCAACCCCGGAGCACCCGCCATAGGTAGTCTTACCACTAAAAAACCTAGCACTGCGAATAAAGAAACACTGGTCGATAATTACTCATTTTCGGGGTCAGCTTTAGCTCAAGCCGAAATGACCAACCACAGATTGATGTATATTACACCGACCTTAAAAGAGGACTTGCATATTTCAGGTATTCCAAAAATAACTGTGACTTTGGCTAGTAGTAAACCAGCAGCCAACCTTTCTGTATGGCTGGTTTCATTGCCATGGCAGGAAGGTAGAAAGACCAAAATCACAGACAATATCATCACTCGAGGTTGGGCTGATCCTCAAAATCATAAATCGCTTACGGAAAGTGAGCCTTTAGTACCCGGCAGGTTTTATGAAGTAACTTTTGATTTAATCCCTGACGATCAGATCATACCTAAAGGTCAGCAAATTGGGTTGATGATTTTTTCCAGTGATAAAGAGTATACCCTATGGCCTACTCCAGGCACGGAACTCACGGTAGATTTATCGGCAACTTCAATTGAGCTTCCTGTGGTTGGAGGTGAGGAAGCTTATAAGAAAGCAATGAAAGAATAGTAAATTACTTTTCAGGAGTAAAACCAAAAAGGACTTGTCTAGGTATTGAGCGGATAAGTACATTTAGCTCCGTTTATAAAATCCTTACCTTCCTTTTCCTCTGCTTTCATTAACTTTATTCTAATCTCTTACCAATAAATTGGTGAGATTAGTTACGATTTAAATCAACCTTAGACATGTTAAAATCTTTCAGAACACTCCTTCTTGCGGTGTTAATTCCAACCGCCACGCTTGCACAAGATTTCTCAATATTCAAATACCGAAATGTTGGTCCACTACGAGGTGGACGTGCTACCGCGGTGGCCGGTACGCAAGCTGAGCCGGGCACTTTCTATGTTGGCTACACGGGCTCAGGCGTATGGAAAACCACAGACTATGGTACTTCCTGGCACAATGTATCTGATGGTTTCTTCGAGACACCATCTATCGGTGCCATTGCCGTAGATCAAAAAGACCCCAATGTAGTGTATGTGGGCACAGGCACAGATGGCCTGCGTAGCAATATCATAGAAGGCAATGGGGTATACAAATCAGTAGATGGCGGAAAAACATGGTCACATATTGGCCTGAAAGAAGTAGGTCAAATTGGAGCTTTAGAAATTCACCCAGAAAACCATAATATCGTTTATGTGGCAGCTATAGGTAAAGCATTCAAAGCAAATTCAGAACGTGGTGTGTATAAAACCACTGATGGTGGTAACTCCTGGCAAAAAATACTCTTCAAATCCGATAAAGTAGGCTTTAGAGACTTGGTATTGCTGCCTGGAAACCCAGAAACAGTTTTTGCTACAGCATGGAAAGCTGAACGTAAGCCCTGGACGATCATTAGCGGAGGGACGAACGAAGAAGGCGGGATTTACAAATCGGTAAATGGGGGCGCCAGCTGGACCAGGTTAACAGAAGGATTACCCAAAGGGCTTATTGGTAAAATAGATTTAGCCATTCCACAAGCGGACTCAAAAACTGTGTACGCATTGGTAGAAGCTCCCGAAGATGAAGGTGGGGTTTATAAATCAACTAACCAAGGGCAGTCTTTTGAGCTTGTCTCCAATAACAGTGGTTTAAGAACAAGGCCTTTTTACTATACCAACATCGAAGTTGACCCTAACAATGCCGACAAGGTGTATGTATTGGCTACCGGGTATTATCGGTCTGATGATGGTGGCAAAGAGTGGCAACGTATTAGCTCACCACACGGTGACAACCACGCCATGTGGATTAACCCAGATAATTCAGATCTATTTATACAAACCAATGACGGTGGTGCCAATGTCACACATAATGGAGGGGAAACCTGGTCGACACAGTTTAATCAGCCCACCTCAGAAATCTACCAGGTAGAAGTTGATGATCAATACCCTTATTGGCTTTATGGTGGTATGCAAGACAACTATACAACTGTAGCAGTGCCGAGCAATCCTCCGGGAGCAATACAGGCAGCTGATGTTGGTTGGATGTTAAATACTGGTGGTTGTGAAACCGGGCCTGCGGTGCCCAAACCCGGCAATCACAACATCGTGTACACCAATTGCAAAGGTCGATTTGGTGTTTTTAACAAAATCACTTCTACAGAAAAGGCTTACTATGTAGGGGCAGCTAATCTCTACGGTCATAACCCGAAAGATCTAAAATTCCGCTTTCAGCGAGTTTCTCCAGTACACGTTTCGCCTCACAACCCTGACGTGGTATACCACACCTCACAGTATGTGCACAAAACCACCGATGATGGCAAAACCTGGGAAATCATATCACCAGACCTAACCGCTTTCGAAGCTGATAAGCAGGTGATCTCAGGAAGCCCAATCACCAGAGACATTACAGGTGAAGAATACTACAGCACCATTTACTCGATTAGGGAATCACCCATTGAGGCAGGTGTTATCTGGACGGGTGCCAACGATGGCCCCGTGCACGTAACGACAGACAATGGTCAAACATGGAGCAATGTAACTCCTAAAAAGATGCCTTCAGGAGGCAGAGTGGATGCGGTAGAACCATCGGCACACGACCCGGCAAAAGCATACTTTGCCACACTCAGGTACCAGCTGGGTGATACCAAGCCTTACATCTATAAAACCTCTGATTATGGCAAAAACTGGACATTACTTACCGATGGAACAAATGGCATTCCTAATGATGCCCCTACACGAGTAATCAGAGAACATCCTGAACGTGAGGGCTTACTATTCGCTGGTACAGAAAGAGGCGTTTATATTTCTTTTGATGATGGTAAGCAATGGCAAAAGTTTCAACAAAATTTACCTGTTACGCCAATTACAGATATCAAAATCCATCGCGGTGATTTGGTACTTTCTACCATGGGTAGAGGCTATTGGATTGCAGACGATATCAATACGCTACTAAACTTTGATGGAAAGAGTAATGAAGCAAAATTGTTTGTTGCCGACAAGTCGATAAGAAGTCGTGGCACTTATATGCGCACAGATGAAAGCACAGTACCTCAATATACTGAGCCAGCAGTCACATTCGACTACTACCTCACCAAAAAACCTGAGCAGCCACTGATGCTGCAGATACGGGATGAGCAAAACAAAGTGATGAACACCTATTTCAGTGATACAACAGGGCAAAAGTCAACCAAAGAAGTAATTGAGGATATGAGCTTGAATTCTGTAACATACGTTATTGATAAAAAACTGGCTGACTCACCAGGTATGCACAGGTTTCATTGGGATATGAAGGCTACTGGTCCATGGCACAAGAATACTAATCGAAGGTTTAAAAATGGGCCAATGGTACCTCCAGGCAAGTATACAGCACGCCTATCGGTCGATGATAAAATCATTGAACAATCATTTGAATTACTTCCTGACCCCCGACTTGAAGCAACTAACACTACTGTAGAGGACATTGAAAAGCAATACACCTTCACTATGGAGTTGCAGACTTTGCTAGATGAAGCACGTAAGCTCGAAGAAGAAATAAGCAAGGAATTAACCAAGTTAGAAAAGGATAAAAGCCCAGATGATCAAACCACAACAAGGGTTACTGAAATCAAATCGGCTTTAGAAAAGCTGCGTGAGAAAGACATCACCTACCCACAACCGAAAATCATTGATCAAATGGAGTATCTGTACTACATGACCAATGGTGCTGACCAAATGATGGGTAAAGATGCCTATGATCAGTTAGCGCATCTGAAAGAAACATTCGGCAAAGTGAAGTCGACTTTAAACTAACTTAATTCCCAATTAAAATGAAGGGTGCCCAATAATAGGGGTTAGCAAACTCTTTACTTTTTATAAGTTTAAGCTTGGCCTCCCTCAGGGAGGCTGCTTTTGTATTGCCTTCCAGCAGGTGGTTGTAAAAATCAATCATCAGATCTGATGTACTTTGGTCTGAAACCTTCCAAAGAGAAACCAGCACGTTTTCTGCACCCGCATACATAAAAGCTCTTGTTAGCCCAATAATTCCCTCCCCTTTCACTACTTTACCTAGTCCCGTTTCACATGCTGACAGGGCTACCATATCTGCCTTCCATTTTAAATTATAAATCTCACCAACGTATAATATACCATCCTCCTCCGAGTCCTCCTGACTCTGACTCATAACCAACCCTGAAAGCTCAGGGACTTCATCATTGACAAAACCATGAGTAGCCAGGTGGATAAATTTATAATGGCCCAACTCCGGATCTTTCAGGTTTTCTTCCTTGGCATCTTTGAAGAGAAAGTACTTCGCGAATAAATTCTTCTTTTGATGCAAATCGTGAATATGCTCCACCTCTGTTTTGGTAGAAGGTATAGGTGTAATCTTCCCATCCCTAACAAAACTTCGCGTATTCTCCAGGTTGGGATTGTAAAACCGCTCAGAAGTATTGACTAAAAAATTGGTTTCTGTGCCATCTGTAAATACCGGTGCGAAGGCTACATAATCTTTATCACCATACGCTGGCGGTCTTTGTGACTGTTTGTACATAATTGTAGATGAAGCTGCATACTTAATATCATATCGATTTAATAAATACTTCATCTTATCGAATCGATTATTATTCGGTTGTGCTGTTAACAACGCCTCAAAAGGAAGGTATCCTAAAATACCATCCGGAATAATTACTACTTCTTCAATTTTATTATTACTCAAATAATGATCCACCTCTGCAAAGACCCTTGTATAAATTTCATGTGACAGTGCTGATATTTTTTCATCGACTCTATAGATGATCGCATTTCGTAACCCTCTGATGTTACGGTCATAATCCCAATTAGCCAATGTTATAATTTCTGTATCAGTTGGTGTAATTATGAATGAATATAATGTCGAGTCTGAATGGAAGTACTCAATTACAGCTGTATTAGGTCTTGTATTAAGATATTTGGATTGAATCTGATCTACACCTACGGATTCTAAATTATATTTCAACTCATAATATGCACTGTAGTCAGACTCAAAAGTTTGAATCAGTTTTTCATACTGAGACCTTAAATCAAACAACTGAGATCGATATGGTGCAATGTCAGATTCAGAAGCGCCACTATTTTGGGCAAGGGCTATTTCCTGTTTAAGTGCGCCTATCTGTGTTTTGATGGTATCTTCTTTTGCTATCAGTTCTTTCGGTATTCCTGCAAATTGCTTAGCATTTGCGTCCTCTATTGATGCATTAAGTACAGCGCCTTTGGTCCGCTCAATAAACTCAAACATCTTTCTGAGGTGCTCATTATTGTTATCATCGTTATACATTGTATGATAAACATTTACCGCAACTGATGCCAGGTCGTGAAATTCCTCGGCAATTTGTATTTTATCTTCAGAGCCTACTGTGAGTTGCCATTTATTTAACAAATCTAGCCCCGCATCGACATGTTCAGCTGCAGACTCCAAAAGCTCTACATTGTTTGTAGTTTCATGCATCATCAATAGTGCACCAGACTTCAATATGAGATTCTGGATAAAGGATTCCGGATCAGAATAATTACTCCTGTCGGGAATAGCATAAATTGAAGAGTCTGAAAAGGTAAAATGATTAGACATTAGTCCAAAATGTGCTGCTTGAACCGCTTCTTCGAATTCCTGCTGTAGAAAGTTAGCCATCGCAATGTTATTCCAGGTGAGTGAAACCGAAACATGTCTTGGCCCTAATATTTCACTCTTTATTTGTAACGCTTTTCTGAAATATTCTTCAGCCTTAACGTAATCTTTTAAATCCTGATGGGCGGTACCCAGGTTGTTATAGTTGTAAGCTACATTTAAATTGCTTTCACCCTGAGTTGCCAGATTTACATCCAATGATTTTTGTTGCCATTCAATGGCCTTCTCCAAATCACCCATGTCATCATATATAACACCTATATTCTGAGCTAATTGAGCCATTACAGGGTGCTGTTCTCCGTAAAACATTTTAGCCAGCTCATACCCTTCCGTAGCGTATGCCAAAGCCTCATCTAACTGAGCCAACTCTTTGAATATGGTACTTAAATTTAAAGCTACGTTGAGGTAATTAGGATCCTCTTTACCATACAACTTCACATAGATATTTTCGGCTTGCTTTGAGAACTCCATTGCTCTTTGGTACTCGCCTAATTCAGAATGAATGGTCCCAATATTGAGATAAACGGAGGCGATATCTTTATGGTCTTCTTCAACAAACTCTTTATACATGTTCAAGGCTTGATGGTATAAAGGCAGCGCCTTTTGGTAATCTCCTCTGTAATATGCATTGGCACCAAGATTATTCAAGCTGTTCGCTACCTCCACATGTCGGTCGCCATATATTTGCAGCTGCATTTCATGGGCTTCTTTATAGATTTCAAAAGCTTTATTTAAGTCGCCCGTGTTTTCATAAAGTATTCCCAGGTTGTTTAAGCTTTTAGCTATATCCTCATGTGGTCCATCGAATATCTCCTTGCGCAACTCATAGCCCTTTTCTGTATTTTCTATAGCCTCATTGTACATACCTGCCACATAATATGCCACTCCAATCGAGTGATAACTTGCAGCAACCTGCTCATTTTTTCCACTTTTAATCTTGAGGCCTCTTTCCAGCGCGGGTTGCAATAACTCCATACCTTTTTGAGGGTTGCCAAGCAGACTGTACAAAAAGCCCGCCTGATTTATAGCATCAAGTTCTTTGCTGGTATTTCCAGATTGTTTGTACGTTTCCGCTGCTTTTTCAAACCAAAAGACAGCGCTGTCATATATACCCTGCTCTTTAAGTGTGTTAGCTTTTTCCCATTGAGAATTTGCTTCCTGAGCAAATGCTCCGAAACCCATGAAAATTATTATGATTGATAAATACCTCATCATTAGCTACTTATAGTAAGTTAGTCAATTTTACAAAAAATTCATATCGATAAACTCAATGCTTCAAGCTCGCTTTTGGCCTTTTCAAACTCCATGCGCTTAATTTTTGCGGTCAATTCAAACCCGACAGCAGTTACCTGACATTTGAAATAGTAGGTTTCTCCTTCATAAATGGTGGTAACGAGCTTTTCTCTCCCTTCAGAATAAACCCCCGCGATAAACTCTCTCCTACCAAAATGATGGTATTGAAGTGCTACTTTACTTCCATTTCTCAGTTCAACTACCACTTCATTGGGATCTACTGTACCTACGATTATTTTTACATCCTTACTCGCCTCTTTGTAGGGTCTGTAGAAAATCAAGGTCGCAGCTTTTTCCATTATTTTGCCTATTCCCAGCCAATAGAAAACTCGAGCATCGCAAAGAATGTCGTTTCATCATAAGTGGCATATAACTCATTATCTTCCACATACCTTTCTTCATCATTAAGTGTAAATGATAATCCGGAAAACAAGCCTAAACTAAAATAAACACCACGCTCTGTCCTCCATCGATAACCGAAATTAGGTACCACTGCGAGATCAGTAGAATTTCGCTCTGTCTCATCGATAAACTCTACAGCATAATTTACTTTGGTACGACTGTAATCTAAAAAGGCTCCATAATAAATAGAGCTACCCTCATTTTGTGCAAATGATTTTACACCCAGCCCAAAAGCTAAAGATCCCGGTGAAAGCTCACTGTTTTCATCAAATTCAGTCCACACTGCATGTGTGAGCAAACCAGCATAAGCATACCTGAAATATGGCACGAGGTATGTTTGCCCTCCAACTTTGCCTTCATATTGAAATATTGGACCAAACTGTAATAGTCCCAGTGGGTTGATGTTAAATGAGGACTGAGGAAGCTCCTGTCCCATTGCACCTTGATGAAAACCAATTATAAATACACTAATAATAAATAACCTTTTCATAACTTATATTTTATCAAATTCATATTCATCGTTATCCTCATCTTCTACCACTAGCTTTGTAGATGTAACCTCCTCGATTGTAAGTTCAAAATCATCCCCATCGTCATATTCTATCTCAATGGTCTTACCTACTAGCTGCCATTCTCCTCTATACGTACTTGTCGATCCATCAAATGTGATTACTTCCTTGTAATCTCCATCAGCCTCAACTGTGATCTCCATTACAAAGTCGGATACATTTTGTCCGTTAATCTCATCAAGCTCCCATTCGCCTATGAGCATATCTCTGGTCGAAGGTTCATCATCTTTACTACATCCTGCTTGCATGATTATCAGTAATAACCATACCGACATCATTAAATAATTTTTAGCCTTTTTCATTGCATTAATATTTTAGGTGAAACATGCTAACAAGGTAGTAGCTGAGTGTGGTTAGAAGCTAACACTCCCGTTTCAAAGACTAACAGAAATGTTACAATATGCCTATTTTACGATCTCTGAGGGGTTAACTCGGTAGGTTTCTTTAAAGCATTTGGCAAAATAAGAAAGGTTATTAAACCCAACTTCATAGGCTATTTCCGAGACTGTTCCTTTTTCAGCTTTTAGGTATTGATACGCCAACTTTAGACGATACTGCCTGACAAACTCTGATGCTGAACAGCCAATAGTAGCTTTTAATTTACGATGTAGTTGCACCCGACTTAGAGCCATTTCGCCTGCAAGTTTGTCCACACTAAACTGACTTTCTGAAAGGTGCTGATCAATGATATGTGTCAACTTTTTGAGAAATTGTTCATCAGCTGATAGAATTTTTTCTGTATTGGTTGGCCCCGCTAGAAACTCGAGGCGATAATGTTCACTCACACGGGCACGTTGATCAAGAAGACTTTTGATCCTGATCTTCAACTCACTCATTTCAAAAGGCTTTGTCAGGTAATGATCCGCACCCTTTTCAATGCCAGAAATTCTACTCTCAAAGTCTGCTTTGGCTGTAAGCATCACTACAGGTATGTGACTGGTTTGTTGGTTGTCTCTGACTTTTTGTAACATAGCCAGCCCGTCCATCACAGGCATCATAAAATCACTCACAATAATATCTGGTATGTATTTAGATGCCATATCAAATCCATCCGAACCATTTTGAGCAACTTCTACTACATATTCACCCCTAAGCTCAGCTTCGAGGTAAACACGCATGTCTTCATTGTCTTCTACAATTAATAATACAGGCTTCTCTTCTACTGATGCTTCTATCTGCTTTTCCAAAGCTTCTATTGCCTGAGTTTCTGCACTTATAGCAACACTTGTTAAATCTTTTGTATCTGGCCTGATTTCATATTCTTCGAAATCACTCAGAGCTACCGGTATTTGAAGGGTAAAACGCGTTAGTCCTTCTTTACTCGAAACAAAAATCTTCCCACGATGTAGCTCAACCAATTCCTTAACTAAGGCCAATCCAACCCCTGTTCCTGCTAAATCTACATTTTGATTAGCCTGGTAGAATCTATTGAAAATCTTCTTTTGATCTGTTTCAGAAATGGGATCTCCGGTGTTTTCGACTTTTATTGTCAAACAGTTATCGTCAACATTCGCATTGAAGTTAACAGCCCCCTCGTGGTTAGGTGTAAATTTAATCGCGTTACTCAGCAAATTGACAACCACCTTTCCTAGTTGCTCTTTATCAAAGTAAATAAAGGTTTCGTTAGGCGGTAGCTCTACTGAGAACTCGATCCCCCTGTGGTCGGCAAATGAGCTAAATGATGCGGTAATCATGCGTAGTAAAAATGTTACGTCATATTTAGCCACGCTTAGTTTTAATTTACCGGCTTCCAGTTTCGATAAATCAAGCAACTCATTTATAAGACCCAATAACCTTTTAGCATTACGCTGAATAATACTTAGTGTGCGCTTCTTGTTTTTATCTTTTTCACTAGCCATCAGCTGTGTGAGTGGAGATAACACCAGGGTTAGAGGGGTTCTGAACTCATGCGAAATATTGGTGAAAAACCGTGTTTTTACCTCATCTATCTCTTGCATTTTCTCCAATTCAAGGTGTTCAAACCTAATTTTTGCTTTGAGTCGCTCCCTAATCACAAAAGTCCTGATGATAAGGGCAATGAAACCAACAAAGAGTACAGAATAAATGAGGTATGCCCACCACGACCGCCATGGTGGTGGCAGCACTTCAATAGCAAGTGTCGCAGGTTCTGATGCCCATGTCCCATCGCTGTTTGCACCTAACACTTCTAACGTATAACTACCGGGAGTAAGATTGGTAAATGTCGCAAAGTTCCTTGTACCTGAGTTGATCCACTCTTTATGGAATCCTTTGAGTCTGTACTTATACTGATTATTTTCAGGTTTCAGAAAATGTAAGGCAGCAAAATCAAATGAAACAATATTGTCTCGATGAGTAAGTATTACTGCAGGGTTTTGTGATATATTATGTTTTAGTGGCCCATTATTAGCTATTTCTACCTTATCACCATTAATTGATATGCTGGTAAAAACCATTTTAGGAGGCACATGATTAGATATGATGTCCTTTGGTTTAAATCTGTTAAATCCTTTAATGCCTCCAAAATGTAAAAATCCATCATCATCTTTTAGTTTCGCATTCGCGTCAAATTCATTGCTCTGCAAACCATCAAGGCTGTTGTAGTTTTTAAAATAACCCTCAACTGGATTAAACATAGATAGCCCACCGTTCGTACTGAGCCACAAATTATTATTTTCGTCTTCCAGAATACAATAAACCCAGTCATTGGCTAAGCCATTATTTAAATCATAAACTATAAAACCTTCTGATGGCATCCATTTGGCCAAACCCTGACTTGTGGCAAGCCAAACAGTTCCATCTCCAGCTTCGAAGATGTCCCAAATGTTGTTTGATGATAGTGAGCCTTTTTTCTCATCTGCTTGAAAGTTCTGAATACTTTTCCGATCAACACTTATAACATTTAAGCCACCACCGTATGTACCCACAAGTAACTCACCCGTTGTAAGCTCCTTAATTGAATAGACAAAGTCATTGCTCAGACGTGGACTTGTTAATGTATTGTACGAAATAATCGTCGAGTCAACTTTAAAGCCAAACATACCTTTACCATGGGTACCTACCCACATTGTACTGTCCCTTCCGCGTCTTAATACATGAACCCCTCTGGTAGGAAGAAGACTTTGGTTATAATAGTCGGAATTTACTATTTCATTTCGCTCTGGAATAAATACACCTATACCCATACCATCATAGCCAATGAGTAAATTTCCAAGCCAATCCTTTTCCATATCTAGTATGTATTTATTAGGACCTTCAATCGAATTTAGTTCATTTTCAACTAAATCGACCGAGAAAGCTCCACTTCCATAGGTCCCTAACATCACTTGATCTTCCCAAGCTTCCATTCCAAATATATTCTTTATATCAATGTCTTCGCAGCACTTAAACTTCTCTAAATCAGGACAATATTTATTAAGACCACCAGTCCAGTTGGCTACCCACACGCAGCCATATATATCTTCTTTAAAATCAATAATCAAATCGTTGGATAATGAGGTTTGTTTACTGACTTCGTGTCTTAGTATATCGATTTGACCAGACATCTGGTTGTAAATAACTAACCCACTGCCATAACTCGAAGTCCAAATTTCATCTCCAATTTCCCTTATAACTCCAGCCAATCGCAAAGTATCTAAAGCCTGTACACCGATGTCAAAAAAAGCCTCTGAATCCAAATCAAATCTTTGAAGACCTCTACGAGTGGATATCCATAAATGACCAGTCTCAATAGTATGATTCATGTGAACGGTGCCATCAAATTTTAATGTACTATTGTCTTTATTAAAGTAACGATAGCTTCCATCTTTCACATTTAGCTTAAGCATACCGCTCCCCCATGTGGTGGCATACAAAAATCCGTTAACCAATAGCATTGACCGTACACGGTAGTCATATGCAACATTATCATCTAAGTGTTCAAATGTTTTATAATGTTTTAATACTTTTCTTTTCGCATCAAGCAGATAAATACCATCCGTCCAAGTACCCAACCATAGCCTATTTTGTTCATCTTCGTACATACTTCCGACAATTGCTTTAAGTGGTTTTTCCCAACTTTCTAAGACGGAATCTATTGATATAAATCTATCCTTAGATTTTATATATAGGCAAAGTCCTTGATCTGTACCAACATACATTTGACTATCAGAATCCTCAAAAACAGACCATATCTGGTCTCCGGATAAGCCACCTTGATCAGGCCGTGAGCTGTATTTTTTAAATTCATATCCGTCATATCGATTTAGGCCATGCTCGGTACCAAACCACATGAACCCCTGGTGGTCCTGTATAAGTGAAGTCACAGAGTTTTGAGACAGCCCATCGTCAATATCTAAGTGTACAAACTGAACTTGGGTAAACCCTGCAAATGAAAGGGAAAGCAATATGAAAGTTATCAGCACCTTCATACTATAATTTACAAATAATTATTCGAATACTACTAACCTACTTTGGCTTTGATCTTCAGGAATGGGCCCCATTCTTCGCAATGAAAACCACTAAAATCTCTTAAAAACATAATGTAAGAAGGCCTGAATGGTTTAGTTTTTAGCTTTACTCCAGCTTCTTGAGGCGAAGAGTCACCTTTTTTAGTATTGCACCTCTTGCAAGCGGTCACGAGGTTATTCCAAGACGAACGTCCTCCTTTCGACCTGGGAGTTACATGGTCAAGCGTTAAGTCCTTTGCAGCACCACAGTATTGGCATGAAAAGGCATCTCTCTTAAATACATTTTGCCTGGTAAGGTTTACTCCTTTGTAAGGAACGTTCACATATTTGCGTAATCTGATCACGGCAGGCATAGGAAAACTCTGTGTAACAGAGCGTAATTTATAGCCATTGGCAGGAGAAACCAACTCGGTTTTGTTAAGGTAAGTCAGCAAAAAAGCACGCTGTACCGTACAAACCGATATTGGACTAAAATCTGCATTTAACACCAATACCTTGCGATTCATCCATTTAAGATAAATAGTAAAAGGTATGTATGCAATTAAGCTAAAGTAAATTAATGTTTAAGAATTCTCCTGACACTGTGGAGTTTGTGTGTCAGTTGACCAGAATCTGCATGCTTTATTCCACCTTCTCCTATCTTGTCCACTCTCACTTTCCCTGATGCATGAATGATCTCACCTTCTCCCAGGCAAATGCCTACATGATCGATTTTAGCGTCTTTAGCAAAGAATGCTAAGTCACCCGGCATAATAGATTCAACTGCCTCACCTATGGTAGCCTGCTGGTAAGCATCTCTAGGTAGCTTGTACCCCGATATCCTAAAAACATTTTGTACAAAGCCAGAGCAGTCGATGCCAAATGGTGATCTGCCACCCCATAGATATGGTGTATTAAGATATTGGGCCGCAATTTGTTTAACGAACTCAAAATCTCTCCGTTGGCTCAAACTTTTAGCCTCACCATTAAACGCTAATTGCTCTTCAACTTTAAATATCTCGTTTGTAGAAATTGGCAATATACTCCCCAATACAATATTGATGCGGTGCTTATTAAATAATATGCTCGATGTTAGATCAGTACAAACCTTATAATCTGAATTATTGATCTGGTTAAAATAAGCTTCAGAAATTTGATAGTGTTGTTTGCTATCTATCCAGCCCTCATACCCGTCAAAATATATTTTTATTTTAAGCCAGTTAGTCTCAATCTGCAGTACTTCATAGTGATCTCCGAATAACATTTGAGTTACAACCTCCGCGCGATCATTTCCTTCGACACGTACAGGTACAATACTCAGCCTACATATCCCTTTTTCAGAAATATCCATATATTAAAACTTGATCCTATCGAGTTCACGTTTTGCATCCTTTTCTTTGATGCTATCGCGTTTATCATGCAACTTTTTACCTTTAGCAAGAGCGATCTCTACTTTAGCAAACCCTCTTTTGTTAATGTAAAGTCTGCTGGGTATTAATGTTAAGCCCTTTTCATCGAGCTTGGTTTTTATTTTAGCAAGCTCCCGTTTATGCAATAAGAGCTTGCGCTCCCTGGTCGATTCGTGGTTGTAGAATGAGCTTTGATCATAAGGTGAGATGTGTATACCTTTCAAGTACAGCTCTTTTTCATTGAAATAGCAATAGCCATCCATCAGGTTTACTTTCCCTTCTCTGATAGATTTTATCTCAGTGCCTTTTAGCACAATACCCGCCTCGTAAGTATCGATAAACTCATACTCATACCGAGCTTTTCGATTTTTTATATGTACGTTATCCGAAAAACGTGATTCCTTTGCCATTATTTAAATGTAGAGAATATCTCCTTTATCTTATCTTTTTTCAAAATTTTTTGACCTGTTTGCCCTACTGCCACGAGCCGATCTTGCACCATGGCCGCATAGTTACATATTAGCTCATTGTTCTCAAAACGCTCAACTTCTGCCTCAATATGTACAGTCTCTCCAACAAATGCCGGTGACTTATGTTTGATCTCAAGCATTGTGCCAACACCCTCCTCATCACTCTCTGTCATATCTAAAACAAACAAACGAGTAGACCACTCAACCTCACGTGCCAACACAAATGTTGAGCAAACTTCATGTACAGTCTCTCCATGAAAACGAGCTACATCTTGTGCTTCTACGGTAAAAGCGTATTGCTTTTTATCTCCTGTTTTATACAGTTTCTTCATTTCCAAATTTCATTCGGGGAGACGGGCTTACATCTAAAGGCACAAATTTTTGTTTCATATAATGGTAATGCGCTGCAATAGCTATCATTCCTGCATTGTCAGTACAATATTGAAAATCAGGAATATACACATTCCAGCCTTTTTCCTCAGCCAATCGATGTAGCTCTGCTCGCAGACCGCTATTAGCCGAAACGCCCCCAGCTATAGCAATCTCATTGATTTTAGTTTCTTTACTTGCTCTTTTAAGCTTTTGCATGAGCATACGAATCAGACTATGCTGCAAGCTTGCACAAATATCGTTTAGATTGTTTTCGACAAAATTGGGATCTTTCTCTTTCTGATCTCTTAAGAAGTACATAAAAGCTGTCTTAATACCGCTAAACGAAAAATTAAGACCCGGCATGGCACTATCTGGAAACTCAAAAGCCTTTGGATTGCCTTCTTTTGCATATTTATCGATCAACGGGCCACCTGGGTATGGCAGATCAAGGAGTTTTGCAGATTTATCAAAAGCCTCTCCCACGGCATCATCCTGTGTTTCACCAATTATTTCCATATCCAGATAGTCCTTTACAATGACCAGCTGTGTATGGCCACCGCTTACCGTGAGGCAGAGAAATGGAAACTTTGGTTTAGGATCATCAATAAAATGTGCCAAAATATGAGCCTGCATATGGTTCACACCTATTAAGGGTATATCAAGGCCTAAAGCCAACCCTTTTGCATAGGATGCTCCAACTAATAGCGCTCCTAATAGCCCCGGACCTTGGGTAAATGCTACTGCATCAAGGTCTGATTTATCTATTTTAGCATTACTTAATGCCTCATTTACAATAGGTACAATATTTTGTTGGTGCGCACGCGAAGCGAGTTCGGGAACTACTCCGCCATATTTTTCGTGTACTGATTGCGTTGCTATAATATTATTAAGTACTTTGCCATTTTTTATAATAGCTGCGGAAGTTTCATCGCAAGACGATTCTATGGCAAGTATAGTAGGGTTCATTTTTTACAAATTTGGCGCAAGTTATTAAAAAACGTATTGTCAAAGCAATTCTCAGGCTGATACTATCTATCTTCCTGATTTTTGCATTGCTCGCTGGAGCAATACAATTTCCGTTTATACAAACTAAGATAGTTAAGTACCTTTCTCAAGAGTTATCGGCTTTTACCGGGTTCGACATTACTCTCGATCATATTGATATCGACTGGTTTGATCAAGTAGACGTTACCGGACTCAAAGTACTTGACCCAGAGGGCAACAGACTCTTTTATACTCAACAGGCCATTATCAATTTTGACGTTCGAGCTTTGCTCGACAAAAATAACAGAAACATCGATGAGATCATTGTTTCAGATGCTTCATTGTACTTTACTAAAATAGCGACTTCGGATACTACAGCTTCTCTAAACGTCAACACTTTGATTCAACGGATACGGAGGGCAATCAGAAGGCAAACACAAAGCAGAAAGTTATTTACCGTTGATAGAGTAGAATTAAAAAATGCAGCGCTTACCTACTATCAAAACGACTCTTCCAAGTCAATGAGAAGCGGCCTTGACTACAAACATTTTTCCATAGAAAACATTTACGGAAATTTTAATAATTTAAAGTCAATGGCCGATACCCTGGAAGTACAGGTCGAAGACCTTTCGGCCAAAGAGTACCTGTCCGGGCTTACTTTAAAAAGCCTGAAAAGTAACTTTCACCTGTCTCAGCGCTCGATGAGATTTGAAGGCCTGTCTCTTGAGGTCGGTGACAGCTATATAACAGACACCATCATTTTTAACTACAATTCGACCAGAGACTTATCTGATTTTGTAGATGAAGTGACTATTGATGCTCATTTGAATAATACCACCATTAACAGCAGAGACCTTGCCCTTTTCGCTCCTCAAGTAGGGCAGTTTAAGGATAAATACAAGCTCAATGGGTACTTTGAGGGCAAAATAAAGGCATTTATCTTTAGAGAAGCATCTGTAAGGCTAGGTCAAAGTACTATTCTGTCGGGCAAAATAAGAATGACAGGTCTCCCCGATTTTCAGGAAACTTTTATCGATTTCGATCTAAACAATTCTGAGTTACATGTACCCGATGTAAGGCAATACGTAAATGCTAAAACCTACAGACGCATGGCCCCATTTACAGATGTATTGCTCAATGCAAGTTTCCTGGGTTTTCCTAGTGATTTTGTTGCCAAAGGAGATTTCTATACTGATCATGGCCGTATTGAATCAGATATTAACTTAAAGATCAAACCTGATATAAACGAATCGGTTTACAGTGGTAAACTTAAGTTAGTTGATTTCGATTTGGGTGGGTATACCAAAGATGACTTCCTGGGGAGTGTATCGCTAAATGGTAAAATTAATGGTTCAGGTTTTACTGTAGAAAAAGCAGACTTTAAACTCAACGGCAAGGTTGATAAAATTCAACTCTATGGATATGAGTACCGCAACATTGTCACTGATGCGCGCTTTACTAAAGAATTTTTTGAAGGCTTTTTAAAAGTTAATGATCCAAACCTGAAACTGACAACAACAGGCTCAATAGATTTGAGAGCAGGCATCAATTTTTTCAATGTTTCAGCACAATTAGATACAGTAAACTTACAGCCACTTAACCTATCCAAAGAACCTTTCTTTCTAAGTAGCAATATAAATATAAACGCCAGTGGTTTGGAAATTGACAATGTTGTGGGGCAAGCCGAATTGCTAAAAACAAAAGTGAAATACCGTAAAAAACAGTTGGAAATTGACTCTCTCAACCTTACGTCCCTTAAAAATTTCAACTCCCGTTCGTTATCTGTAAATACTAACCTTGTTGATATTCAGTTCAATGGTTCTTTCGATTATACCACTCTCTATAAGGATTTACTCAAATTAATCAAAGAATACAGACTTAACCTTCAGAACAATAAAGATTCATTAGATGCTTATTATAGTCAAAAAGATCTTTCAGGTTCACAGGATTACTCGTTGCAGTATAAATTAAACCTTAAAAACCCAAACCCTTTATTTGAGCTATTTGCTCCTGACTTATATGTTTCTGAGAATTCTAAAATTGATGGTTCATTTACTGGAGGATATACATCTATTTTATCCATTAACTCACAGCCAGATACCGTATTGCTTGGCAACGACAGATTTTACGATAATGAATTGCAAGTCAACATTTCCAAAATAGCCGACAGTACAAACGTACTGGCAATGGCATACCTCGGCTCCGAAAATCAAAATATATCGGGAATTGAAACTCGCGATTTAGTATTCGAGGGAATCTGGAATAACAACCACATCGATTTCGAATTTGATATCGACCAGGTAAAGTACGATAATTTTGCACGGCTTTATGGTGAAGTTGATTTCTTAACCTATGAAACCGTGATACATTTTACTCCCTCAGATTTACAAATTCTGGATAAAATGTGGTTTGTAAATGACAAAAACTTAATTACCATTCGTCAGGATGAAATAACAGTAAGTAACCTAAGCATATTTAGCGACAACCAGTTTATTTCTGTAAACGGTTATCTTTCGAGAGACCCTGAAAAGCTCCTTTCAATAAAAATGGAAAATGTTAAGCTAGAGAACCTTAACACAATTTTCAGCCAAAACTTATCTGGGATAGTCAATGGCAATGCCGTTATTAAGGATTACTACAATGATCTATTTTTAGAAAGTGACCTTTCCGTAGAAAAATTAAAAATTGATAATTTCCTGGTAGGCAATATTGATGGCTCTAACACCTGGAACAATAGTACAGATCAGTTTGATATGAATTTCTTCATTACGCGGTTGGAGGAAAGAATCCTTGATATTCAAGGCACATATACGCCTAAAAATGAAAATAAGTTAGACCTCACAGCTAACCTTAATAACACTCAGCTAAAAATTATTGAACCATTTTTCGATAGCTATTTTACAAAAATCAAAGGCACTGCAACGGGCAAATTAGATATAACCGGTACCCTTGGTCAACCAATTATTGAAGGTAACGGTACGCTGGATAATGCTGGTTTACATGTTAACTACTTGAACACAGACTATGATTTTGAAGGAAAGTTTTACTTCAAAGAAACAGCTATTGGTTTTGAAGAGGTAAACATACAAGATCAATTAGATGGTACGGCAATGCTTTCCGGTACATTGAACCACAGTAACTTCAAAGATTTTTATATAAATATCGGTGGGCCGTTTGATCAATTATTACTATTAAATACAACCAGCAAACAAAACGATCTCTTTTACGGTACAGGTATTGGCACAGGAAGAGTCGACTTTATTGGGCCAATTAAAAACATGAACATTATTGCCCGAGCAAGAACTGAAAAAGACACGAGAATCTTTATTCCGCTTGGTGACAGTGAAAATATAAAACAGGAGGAGTATATAAATTTTGTTAATCTCTCAGATACCACAACAGCTGAAGTTAAAGAAGACATTGGCCGTGTGGACCTAAGAGGTTTAAAACTAGACTTTGACCTCGACATTACTCAAGATGCTTATACCGAGATCATATTTGATATCAAACGTGGTGATATCATTCGCGGGCGTGGCGAAGGTGATATAAAACTGCAAATAGATACCAAAGGAGAATTTAACATGTTTGGTGACTTTGCCATCCAGGAGGGTGGCTACAATTTCACCCTCTATAACATTATCAATAAAGAATTTGAGATTCTGCCAAACAGTAAAATATCCTGGTATGGAGACCCATATGAAGGTATTTTGGATATCAATGCCACATACAATCAACTTGCTTCGTTGTTACCACTGGTTGTGAAAAATGAAAATGATACTATTTACCAGGAGTCACTGGAAATGAGACGCAAGTACCCTGTAAAAGTACTACTTGATATAGATGGGCCTCTATTATCTCCAACTGTAAGCTTTGATATTACGGCTGATAACCTTCCTAGAAATGTATTACTGCCAAACGGAGAAGTCAAAGACCTGGAATTTGAATTTCTGGCATTTAAGAACAGAATTGACGAACAAGAACTGAAGAGACAAGTATTTAGCCTTATTGTTCTTAGAAAGTTTTCACCGCTGCAATCCTTTAATACAGGAGGATCAATCACGAGTAGTGTGAGTGAGCTATTCTCCAACCAATTGAGTTATTGGATCACACAGGTAGACGAAAACCTGGAAATAGATGTAGATCTTGGGCAATTGGATGAAGAGGCTTTTAATACGTTTCAACTGCGATTGTCATATACGTTCCTTGATGGCCGACTGAGAGTAACTCGTGATGGCGGCTTTACAAATCAGGAAAATAAAGCCGATATTTCCAGTGTTGTGGGTGATTGGACTTTGGAGTACCTACTCACCCAGGATGGAAAATTCAAGGTAAAAATGTATAACAGAACCAACTACAATCCCATCACACCAAACAAAGATAACCAAAACACGATAACGACTGGCTTTAGTTTAATACACACACAGAGTTTTGATGAACTCAAAGACTTATTTAAGAAAAGTCGAGACAAAGGACTTGAACAAACAGATCCTGAAGATCAGGAAGAAGAAAATTCTGTGAATAATAGTGAAGGAATCAAAGAAGAAGATGAAAGCGACTAAGATTCTTCTGTGTATCATATTTGTCATTTGCTTTACAACCAGCCATGCGCAACAAGATTCTACACATAGGTTAAAGCCTTTACTAATCGGAACTGGTATCGCTTATACTGGTGCATTAGTTGGATTAAATCAATTGTGGTATAAGGATTTTGAGCGTGAATCCTTTCATTTTTTCAACGATCATAAAGAGTGGAAGCAAATGGACAAAGTCGGGCATTTCTATGCAGCTTTTCAGCTTAGTTTCGGGGGATACCGCGCTTTACGTTGGGCCAATGTTACTGAAGATAAATCAATATTCTGGGGCACAATATTTAGTGCTATAGTTCTCACACCAATAGAAGTGTTTGATGGTTTTTCTACAGCCTATGGAGCATCCTATTCTGATGTTATTGCAAATACTGCAGGAGCTTCATTCTTTTACCTACAGCAAAGAAAGTGGGGTGAAATACGTATTCATCCAAAGTTTTCATTTCACAGCACCTCGTTTCCATCAAGCCGTCCTGAATTATTAGGTGAAGGGCTACTTGAGGAAGTCTTTAAAGACTATAATGGCCAGACCTATTGGCTTTCATTTGATCTTAGCAAATTGATAAACGGAAACTTCCCAAAGTGGCTCAATGTGGCTATTGGCTACAGCGCAAATAATATGGTTGCGGCACATGACGATCAAAGTGAATCACTTGGCTTTTCCCCGCAAAGGCAGGTGTTCTTTGCCATAGATTTTGATTTAAATGAGTACAAATTCCACTCAAAACTCCTAAATACACTGATCTACCTTGTTAATATGGTACACCTACCCGCACCTACACTAGAGTTCAGTGATAAATTAAAATTCCATTTTGCTTATTATTAATAAGTAAAATTCGGTAATTTAAAAATCTATTAAAACACTCATACCAATGGATTTAAATGCTTTTATGAAAACGTACGCAGAGGAAATTGATGGCACCTACTCTGAGTATGATGTGAGAACATCAATAATTATAGTACCATTACCTGACGAAAGATTTCAGACAGTTTTGGGTACACTGAAACATTCTGAGCGCTATGATAGGTTAGGCATAGAGTTTAGCTCCAAGGTTTGTAAAATTAATGATAGTCATGATTTGAAGGCTTTGCTTATAGAAAATGGCAACTTGAATCATGCTAAGTTTGCCATCGTAGATGAGTTTATTCGCGTGGAGGCTTCTAATTTTGTGGAAACAGCCACGGAAGAAATTCTAAAAGAAATTATACAAGAAGTGGCCAATGTAGCCGATGAGTATGAGTTTAAGCTCACAGGAGAAGACGTACATTAAATAAAATAATCAATTCAAAAAAGCCATGTAGTAAGCCTGCATGGCTTTTTTATTACCTTTGCAACAAATGCAAGCCGTCTTATCGTTCCCGATAGCTATCGGGAGAGGAAAGTCCGGGCAGCACAGAGCATCGTACTTCCTAACGGGAAGGTCCTGACTATAAATGCCAGGAACAGAAAGTGCCACAGAAAACAAACTACCCTGACGGTAACCGTCAGGGAAAAGGTGAAAAGGTGAGGTAAGAGCTCACCGCCCTGACGGTGACGTTCAGGGGCATGGTAAACCTTACGAGCTGAAAAACCAAATAAGTTGACGGTTGAGGGCTGCTCGCCCGATGTTAACGGGTAGGTTGCTTGATCCTGACGGTGACGTCAGGGCTAGATAAATGATAAGAGCCACGCCCCCGGGGGTGGGACAGAACCCGGCTTACAGGCTTGCATTTTTTTATTTTCAGCCTACACAGTTAGGCATTACTTTTGATAATAATTGAGATAAGAAATTTACCATTATGCCCAAAATTCTGATCATAGACGATGAACAAAGCATTCGTGATACACTTCGTGAAATTCTTGAGTATGAAAAATATGAGGTGGAAGAAGCCAAGAATGGTGAAGAGGGTTTAAAGCTCCTTTCTAAAGAAAAGTTTGATGCCGCTCTTTGCGACATTAAAATGCCAAAAATGGATGGTTTGGAAGTGCTTGATAAATCTATAGAAGAAGGAATAGATACACCTTTTGTTATGATCAGTGCACACGGCACCATTGAGACCGCAGTAGAAGCTACAAAAAAAGGGGCCTACGACTTCATTCAAAAACCACCTGACCTCAACAGGTTGCTTGTAACGTTGCGAAACGCTATGGAAAAATCGAACCTTGTGCAGGAAACAAAGGTGCTCAAGAAAAAAGTATCTAAAAAATATGATATTGTTGGCGAGTCTAAGGGAATTAGCGATGTCAAAGAAACCATCGAAAAAGTAGCCCCAACTGAAGCCCGTGTTTTAATAACAGGTGAGAATGGTACTGGTAAAGAGTTGGTAGCCAGGTGGCTACACGAAAAAAGTAATCGATCTAAAGGCCCAATGATCGAAGTAAACTGTGCAGCGATACCTTCAGAACTCATTGAAAGTGAGCTATTCGGACATGAAAAAGGTTCTTTTACATCCGCTGTAAAACAGAGAATAGGAAAATTTGAACAGGCCAATACCGGAACACTTTTTTTAGATGAAATTGGAGACATGAGTCTCTCGGCTCAGGCTAAAGTTTTGAGAGCTTTACAGGAGAACAAAATAACTCGTGTGGGTGGAGATAAGGAAATTAAAGTTAATGTAAGAGTAGTTGCTGCTACAAATAAAGACTTAAAAAAAGCAATTGAAGAAAAGAAGTTTAGAGAAGACCTTTACCATAGATTAAGTGTAATTGTAATAAAGGTACCAGCTTTAAATGAGCGCTTAGATGACATACCGTTATTAGTTGACAAATTTCTGCAAGACATAGCGGCAGAATATGGAACAAAGCCAAAAACTATATCGAAAGGTGCAATTCAGAAATTGCAAAAATATGATTGGTCAGGAAATATTCGAGAGCTACGAAATGTAGTCGAAAGACTTATAATATTAGGCGGAAATGAAATTACAGAAAGTGATATAGATAAAAATCTATAATAGCTAGTGATGCAAAAGCAAATAGCAGTTTCTACATTCTCTGCTTATCCTCAGAAACTTCTTTCTTTACGTCCTTTTTTGCGTAGGTAGGGCATGTATACTGGCTACACGCTGAGAGACCAAACAATACCAAAAGGAAAACTGCGATCTTAACTTTCATTACTTAGTGGTTTTTATTTGCCAACAATATATACAAAATTATTAAAGTTACCATTATAAACAAAGCTTATTTGAATTAGTTCAACGCTTCATTTCTTACATATTGGTAACCAAAAGGTTACAGCCACGAATTTCAGAATTATCAATTCTCCCTAAAACTTCAAACCCTCCATCCTCATATACTCGCCCCATATCTTGGGTTTCAATAAAACTGCAACTGTCAATATTAGCTAAATCTATGATATTTAACCCCCCAATTTGCTGAAATTTTATTTCAAATGGGTCATTTAAATCTCGGCTATATGCTCTCATCCAATTTGGAGGATAAAAAATACCCTCTTTAATAGCATAAGCCTGCGACAAAAGTTCAGTCATTCCGTACTCTGAATGAACCTTACTCACATTAAAAGCCTTACATAAAATCTGGTGCAATTCAGATCTCACAACTTCTTTCCTTCTACCCTTCATGCCACCCGTTTCCATCACAATTGACTCCTCCAGATTTAGATTGTAGTTTTCAGCCAATTCAAGTAAGGCGAATGATACGCCAATGATAAAAATTTTCTCTCCTCTCTTTTGAAGTAGATTGATCTTACTAACCATGTCATCGAGGTTATTTAAATAATAACCTGAAGACGCTTTTCCATTCTTTATTAACTCATCAACCATATATATAAGTGACGAGTCTTGTCGCTCAAGGTATGAGGGTAATAGTGCCAGAAAATTATATTGAGAAGGGTCTCCGTAGACGGATTTAAAAATTTGTTGAGTATTGTCTGTATAAAACGACAAATCTCTAATGTGATGTTCACTCCTTACTTGCCCCGTAGTACCGCTACTTTTAAATACAATTTCTTCATTCCACTGCTCAGTTTTAATTTGCCTATGTTTGAAAAAAGATATCGGCATAAAAGGAATTTCCAGACAAGAAATAACGTTATTCACCTTGATATTAAGGTTGGCAAGGTATTCTTTGTATACATCATTATAGTTGGCCTGATATCTAAAAACCTGAAGCGCAGTATCTTCAAAGTTATTTGGTTGTAATCGGAATAATTTTTGCTTAAAACTTTTAAAAGAAGTCAACCGTTAGTTTATTTATGGCTTACAAACATCAATTTAATTCGAGGATGAAGATAAGTACTTTATTATTGTTAATCACGGGAATAATAATGTCATCTTGTATTAATGACCCTCAATTTCCTTCAAAGCCTCAAGTTAAATTGAGAGGTGAAGGTGTTAAGTTTTTTGAGATTGGCGGCAATAATGAGCCAGACACATTACAGGTTATTATTGATTTTGAAGATGGAGAAGGAGACCTGGGATTATCACCAGATGAACAGTTTGCTCCTTATAATGCTCAAAACTATTTTAACAATAAAACCGGGCAGATAATAAACTTCTCTGCCGGACCTGTAAGTTCTGATGACCTTTTGACGTATGCCGATAGAGCAACTATCGATTCACTCCCCCCTTTCGTTGAACCATTTACCTGCACCAGATGGACCACCGTACCAGAGTTATTTATTAATGATACCACCAGATTACAGGACACCGTATATTTTCAGTTCAACCCCAGGCACAACAACTTTTTTGTTGATTTTATGATCAAGAGAAATGGCACCTTCGAAAAATTTGACTTTAGGGAAGAGTTTGATTGCAGTGTAACTTTTGATGGAAGATTTCCTTTGATCCAATCGGATACGGACAAGAATAACCCCAAAGAGGGTACTATTACCTATAACATGCAATCTAGGTTCTTTTTAGCATTTTTTGAGAATGAAACCCTTAAGCTAAGAATGCGAATCATTGACCGTGCAGGTAATTACAGCAATTTTGTAGAAACAAAAGAGTTTACCTTACGAGAGATTCAAGCCAATTAATATATATCGGGAAATTTCTCCGGATTGGCTTCAGCCATCAATGCATAAATCCTTTCAAATACTTCCTCAGGATTAGGTTTAGAGAAATAGTCACCATCAGAAGCGTAAGCAGGTCTGTGCTCCTTAGCAGCTATCGTTATTGGTTTTGAGTCCAGGTATCTATACCCGTTTTGCTCTTCAAGTACTTTTTGCATCATAAAAGCAGAAGCACCTCCTGGTACATCCTCATCAGCAAAAACAACTCGATTGGTTTTTTTCAACGATTCTACAATGCTGTGGTGAATATCAAATGGAAGTAGAGATTGAACGTCAATGACCTCTAATGAAATACCCACTCCTGCAAGCTGCTCGGCAGCGTCCATTATCACTCTACACATAGAACCATAGGTTACTACGGTTACATCCTCACCTTCTCTAATAACTTCTGGTACACCCAAAGGCACAGTAAATTCACCTATATTTTCAGGGATTTGCTCCTTCAGTCTATAGCCGTTTAAGCACTCAATGATCAATGCAGGATCATCTGATTTCAACATCGTATTATAAAATCCTGCAGCCTGTGTCATATTTCTAGGCGTCAATACGTAAATGCCTCTTATACTATTCAGTATCATTCCCATTGGAGAGCCCGAATGCCAAACCCCCTCTAGTCTGTGGCCACGCGTTCTTATGATAAGAGGCGCCTTTTGACCACCTCTTGTACGGTATTGCAATGTGGCCAGATCATCAGAAAGTATTTGAATTGCATATAGTAAGTAATCGAGGTATTGTATTTCAGCAATCGGCCTTAAACCGCGCAAGGCTGCGCCAATTCCCTGACCTATAATTGTACACTCTCTGATACCTGTATCTGTAACTCTAAGTTCACCATGCTTCTCTTGAAGTCCTGCAAACGCCTGATTCACATCTCCTATTTTACCAACATCTTCTCCAAACGCGAATACCCTTGGGTCACGAGTTAGCGCAGCATCAAAGCAGGCTTGTAGTACCTCTCTCCCGTCAACCGGCTTGTCATTTTCAGCATAAATAGGGTCTACTACCTCTACCTTCAAAGCAGACTCACTCGACTCACTATATAGATGATCACTAAACCTTTCATAATTTTCCTGCATTATGCGTTGTACAAAGCTCTTTAATGCATCACGAGCTTCCGAATCTTCATTACGCATAGCATACAAGGCTTTTTTTGCTGCCTTAATTGCATCGAGTCTGATCGGATTAACGGCATCTGTTAGACTTTTTCTAATCGATAATAATTCATCAGCATTTGGTGAATTTTCTGCTGCCTCATCAAGTAATCGCAACGTTTCTGCCTCATCAGATTTAAACGAATCATTAAATGCTTTCCATGCTGCCTCTTTTGCTTTCTTGGCTGTAGATTTAGCTTCACTCTCAATTTGATCGAGTTCTTCGGCTGTTGCGTAATCTTGCTCCTCTATATATTCTCTTAATTTTTTAATGCAATCAAATGCTTGCTCCCACTCCAATCGTTCTTTGGATTTATACCTTTCGTGCGAGCCCGAAGTAGAATGGCCTTGTGGCTGAGTCATTTCTACCACATGAACAAAGGTTGGAACGTGCTCTTCACGAGAAATTTTCGATGCTTTTTTATATGCTTTTACTAACGCATCATAGTCCCAGCCCTTCACTTTTATAATCTCAAAGCCTTGTTTTTCTTTCGTTCTTTGAAAACCAGATAGCACCTCAGAAATACTTCCTTTAGTCGTATGATATTCCTGCGGTACGGATATACCGTAGGCATCATCCCATACAGAAATTAACATTGGGATTTGCAATACCCCAGCAGCATTGATCGACTCATAGAACATACCTTCTGATGTAGAGGCGTTACCTATGGTACCAAATGCTATTTCATTTCCGTTTTTTGAAAGGTTTTTAAATGGTTTGAGATCTTTATTTTGCCTAAAAAGCTTAGAAGCATATCCCAAACCCACCAAACGTGGCATTTGCGATGCTGTAGGAGAAACATCCGAACTACTATTCTTTAGTTCAGCTATGTCTTTTAAGTTTCCTTCATCATCCAATGTTCTGGTACCGAAGTGGCCATTCATTAACCTACCAGCACTAGCAGGTTCAGCATGAATATCCGTATGCGCATAAAGCTGAGCGAAATATTGCTGTATGGTTAGTTCACCGATGGCAAACATAAATGTTTGATCTCGGTAGTAGCCAGATCTAAAATCTCCCTTTTGAAAAACTTTAGCCATAGCCAATTGAGCCACTTCTTTACCGTCACCAAAAATCCCAAATTTAGCCTTACCCATGAAGACCTCTTTACGACCTATTATACTTGCCTCTCTACTCTCACATGCCAATCTGTAATCGCTTAGAATTTCAACGGCTTTTTTGGATTTATCTGCAGTTTTTGTAGTACTCAAACTTCTTAAGATTTAAATGAACTAACCTTTGACTCACTTTTCGTGAAGGGTAACAAAAATAGGCAAAAAGGCCAAGGATTCAAATTAACGAATAGACATAAACAGGCTTATTGGGCATTATAGGCAATATTCAGTAGAGAATACTTATGTTGCCTTCCATCCCGAACTTTTAGCTTGTTTTTTAACAAATCACAAAATTAAATTTTTATAAAGTCAAATGCACGTCAAAACACTTACATCCAGAATTTTACTCATCTTAATAAGGTTATGTGAGTGGACTTATTATATTTGTAGCCCTTAATAAAGTACAATTATCATGATTATTGGAGTTCCAAAGGAAATAAAAAACAACGAAAACAGAGTGGCACTTACTCCTGCAGGTGCTCAAGAATTAATTAAAAGAGGTCATACAGTTTATATACAAGCTACTGCAGGTGTGGGTAGCGGCTTTGTAGATGAAGAATATGAAACTGCTGGCGCTACGACCCTTTCTACTATAGAAGAGGTTTATGATATTGCTGAAATGATCATGAAAGTGAAGGAGCCTATCGAGGCTGAATACAAATTGATCAAAGAAGACCAGTTGGTATTCACTTATTTTCACTTTGCATCATACGAACCTTTAACTAAGGCAATGATCGACAGTAAGTCAATTTGCCTTGCTTATGAAACTGTTGAGAAAGAAGGTGGAGGACTTCCACTTTTAGTTCCAATGTCTGAAGTTGCTGGAAGAATGTCGGTTCAGGAGGGTGCAAAATATTTAGAAAAACCTCTAAAAGGTCGTGGAATACTTTTGGGAGGTGTACCGGGTGTAAGACCTGCCAAGGTGTTGATTTTAGGAGGTGGAGTTGTAGGAACTAATGCCGCTAAAATGGCCGCTGGTATGGGCGCAGATGTTACGATTATGGATCTCAACCTTCCTCGACTAAGATATTTGGATGATGTAATGCCAGCCAATGTCAACACTTTTATGTCTAATGAGTATAACATCAGAGAACTTATCGGGACTCATGATTTAATAATAGGTGCAGTACTTATTCCGGGTGCTAAAGCTCCAAACCTTATCACTAGAGATATGCTGAAAGATATGCAGCCGGGAACAGTCTTAGTAGATGTAGCTGTCGATCAGGGTGGTTGTATAGAAACTTGTGAGCCAACAACACACGAGGATCCAACTTATATTATTGATGATGTAGTACACTACTGCGTAGCTAACATGCCTGGTGCAGTACCTTATACATCAACACTTGCACTTACCAATGCGACTTTGCCTTATGCTATTCAATTAGCTAACAAAGGTTGGAAGCAGGCATGTGCTGATAATAAAGAGTTAAGATTAGGCCTTAACATCATCAACGGAGAGATCGTTTATAAAGCAGTAGCAGAAGCATTTGACTTACCTTATGTAGGTGTAGAAAAGTATCTATAAACCATCACGTAATATTAAAGAGGCTATTTTCATTTATTGAGAATAGCCTTTATTTTTTATAGGCAGGTATTTCTTTTAGAAATTCGTAACTCTCTTTAGTCTGAGTACAACAGTAATGTTTAAGCCCGTTAGTTAGCACCAGATATTTTGCCTTGATTTTTGAATTATAAAGGCCAATTTGATTAAACCCTGCTTGCGTGATTGGGACTTTGTAAGATTTGCATTCTACCAACAGTAAAGGCTCCATTTCTCTATTGTAAACCAGTATATCCGAGCGCTTTTGCAATTTGTTATAGTTTAGCCCAGATTCAATTCGAAATAATGACTTAGGATACTTTAACTCATCAATTAAATAATGTACAAAATGTTGTCTAACCCACTCCTCTGGGGTTAATACGATATATTTTTTTCTTATGATGTCAAATATTTCAACATTAGCACCATTTTTTCTGATATTGCAATTTATTTGTGGGAGATTTAATGGTTCCATAAGAATTATTTGAGCAAATCTATTAATTAATACTCAATGAATATTATACCGGTAGAATATCATCCATATTATGTAATTGGCGTGGTAATCATCCTCTTTTATTCTATCTATAAAGAACTATTGAAACCACCGGTATGCTTTTTCATTGCCATTCTCTTCCTCGTAATTCCAGGTATTCTTTTACCTAAAGATGTATTGGAAGGATTTTCTAACCAATCCATTGCCAGTATAGTATTACTTATTTTAATAACCGCAGGCATAAGGAGCAATTTTAATATGGAGCTTTTTCTTGATAAGGCCTTCGGCAAACCGAAAACTTACAAAACCTTTATAGCCTCTATGATGACCAAAGTGGCGCTTTTGTCATCCGTTGTAAACAATACACCTGTTGTTGTTTTAATGACCCCTTACGTTTTCAACTGGGGTAAGAGAAATAACATTTCTCCTTCCAAACTCCTCATCCCATTATCCTTTGCAACCATTATTGGAGGAATGTTAACCGTAATTGGCACCTCAACTACGCTCGTACTCAATGGTTTCTTAATTGAAAACAAACTTGCTACAATAGACTCTATACAGCTGCTTGTAATTGGAATCTGTGTGTTAGTAGTTAGTTTATTGTTTTTGATTTTATTTAGTAATGTGCTCCTTCCAAACAAACGTGACATCATTGAGAAGTTTGAGGAGAATAAACGTGAATACCTCATCGAAAAACGTTTAAGCGAAAACTCCCCTTTAGTAGGTAAAACAGTAGTACAAGGTGGACTCAGGAATTTGAATGGTGTTTATCTCGTTGAAATTATTCGTGATGACAAAATCATCTCACCAGTGAGCCCTAAAGAAACCATTCAAGCCAATGATATACTTATTTTCGCAGGTAATACCGACACAATAGTAGATTTAACTATATCAGATATTGGTGTTGAGCTACCAGAAAAGCTTGCACCATCTGCAAAAGAGAAAGTTCAAGTTGTTGAGGCTGTTATCAGTGCTAATTCTAGTCTAATTGGAAAAAGTATTAAAGAATCAAACTTTCGGGAACGGTACGATGCAGCTGTTGTCGCTATCCATAGGAATGGGGAAAAATTAAGTGGTAAAATTGGAAGAATAAAAATTAAAGCAGGAGACGTACTACTCATGTACGTTGGCATCGAGTTTAGGAATAGAGTAGACATATATAAAGATCTGTACGTAATCTCTGGAGAAGATAAAGAGGTTAAAACTACCAAGCACAATCATTATAAATTTATGACATTGACAGCGATTGTTTTAACATTGCTTGTCACACAGCTCTTTAGTCTATTTGTCTCTTTACTGTTGATATTTGCATCAATGGTCATTATGAAACTTATCACCCTTAAAAATGTTAAACGAGACCTTGATATTAACCTCGTAGTAATACTTGTACTTTCACTGGCCCTAGGTGAAGCCATAACCAAAACCGGTACTGGGGATTTACTGGCCAAATACACCTTGCTATTGCTGCATGATCAGCAGCCTATAGTTATTCTTGCTGGCCTCATGCTCATCACAACGATGCTTACCTCTTTTATTACTAATGTGGGTGCTGTGGCTATAGCCTTTCCGTTAGCCCTGGCCTTAGGTACAAGTATTGGCATTGATGGAGCCCCACTATTCCTGGGGATCGCATTTTCAGCCTCAGCAGCATTCCTCACGCCAATAGGCTATCAGACCAATTTAATAATTTATGGCCCCGGAGGTTATAACTTTAAAGATTTTCTTAAAATCGGTTTACCAACTACTATTGTGTACTTAAGTGTTGCGCTGCTGGGTATAGGCTACATGTATAAAGATGTACTTTTTATCTAGTTGGTCGGAGTCTTGCGAAATGCTGTATGGAGTGGGATTTTAGCTAAAAGTAAAAAACCCATACCCACCATAAAAAATAACATGAGAGCAAGCGCACTGTTTCTCATACTTCCGGTTATCTGCTCAATAAATCCATAAGAAAATGTGCCCACAACTATGGATACATTATAAGTCACATCATAAAAGCTAAAGAACGAGGCGTGATCAATACTTCCCTCGGGTATTAATTTTGCAAAAGTTGCTCTTGACAGCGATTGGATTCCTCCCATTACCATACCTACTATAAGTGCCAGTACATAAAACTCATAAGCATTATACACAAAATAGGCTCCTAAGCAGATGCCTATCCAAATCAATACCATTACTTGTAGAGAAAATTTATTCCCTTTAATCTTAGAAAGGTAAGCAAATAGAAAAGCTCCACCAACAGCCACTACTTGTATAATAAGAATTGTTAAAATCAGTTGATCACTTTCTAATTTGAGTTCTTTTGAACCAAACAGCGTGGCCAGGTACATGATGGTTTGTACGCCCATATTGTAGAAAAAGAAGGCCAATAAGAAAAGCTTCATCACCTTTAGCGCTTTTAGACTTTGATAAACCTTACGTAACTCTTTATATCCTTCTGTGAGTACATTTCCTTCTACTTTACGGTTATACACATTGTCTTTAAGCCTCATAAAAGGTATTTGAGAAAACACCATCCACCATACCCCAACCATTAAAAAGGCAAAACGGGTAGCATCACCTTCAGACGCAAATCCAAAGGTTTCATACTGTAATATCATAGCAAGATTTACAACCAATAAAATTACACTACCTATATACCCCAGCGCATAGCCTTTGGCGCTTACTTTGTCAAACTTATCTATACTGGTGATCTCTGGTAAAAATGCATCGTAGAACACCAAACTACCTGAATAACCTACGCTTGCCATTACAGAACAAATAATACCCCACTCTATAGAATTGCCATCAAAGAAGTAAAGTCCCAGGCATGAGAAAGAACCCAGGTACATAAACACTTTCATGAAGAATTTTTTCTTACCACTGTAATCAGCAATACCTGATAGCAAGGGAAGAATTGCAGCTACAAATAGAAACGAAAAAGATAATGAATAGGAATACAATACAGAATTAACCACTTGTAAACCAAAGAAGTCAACAATGTCTCCATTCGATTTTGTAGTGGTTACAACATCATAATATACTGGGAAAATGGCTGAAGTAATTACAAGCGAGTACACTGAGTTGGCCCAGTCATACATACACCAGCCGTTGATAATCTTCTTATTGTTTATTTCCATAAGATCATAAAAAAAGGGCTACTGGTATCCAGATAGCCCTTTAAACTTTTTACATTACTATATTTTACTGATCCATCTCCTGAAGTGTGGTGTAGAGCAGTTTTCTGGCATTCGCCTTTCTTAACTCAAGTTCTACATCAGAAACCAACCCACGTTGTGCTTCTCTATCCACTTTCATTGCAATGGTGATTTGGTCTCTTTCAACTTCATCCAACTTATCCTTCTCCTGCGTAACCCAAAGTGTTACATCCTTAGGCTCAATAAACACATCGTTGGCCTGGATACGTGGCTCAGAACCCCACTGCTCTACCTTTTTAGGCTCACCTATATATAGGTAGCTCACCAAAGATTTACGCTGTAGTTTTCTTAATTGAGTCGCATCAGGAATACGCTGCTTCACGTTTATTGTCACTTCTCTCAGTACAGTTGTTACCATAAAGAAGAAAAGAAGCATAAAGATAATATCAGGCAAAGCTGAAGTTGGAATTTCCTGTTTGGTATCCGCTTTTTTCTTAAACTTAGACATTCTTATCCTCCTATTTTAGTTGGTTCAGCGATAGACAGGTTCATTGGGTATAGTAAACCATCTTCAGATCTACCTCTACCTTCGTCATATAACCTTTTATTTTCAGGGTCAGTCAGATCGTTGGCGATTTCTCTCCATCTCTCATTTGATACGCCTATTCTTTGTCCATACAAATCATAATAAGCACCCTGAATGGCATCTAACACTTCAATAAATTTTTCCTGAGTAGTACCACGGTCAGTTTTCAAAGAAACAATTGCTTCTTTCCAACTATCTGATGATTCAGGGTCTCTGCCATTATTAGTAACAAATTCTTTAATCATCTCACGCAATTCATCTGTACTCTTTTCAAAGGGATCGCCTTCTACCAACATCTTGTCAGCAGAGTTGATCTGAATTTTAAAAAGGTTTCTTTCAGGAATTTTAATATCCGTCTGCTCTATATCATCCGGATCTGGAGGTAGCTGTAAACTAAGACCTCTGTCGTTTGCAATTGTTGTGGTCACCAGAAAGAATATCAGAAGCAGGAAGGCAATATCTGCCATCGAACTAGAATTAATCTGGGGTTCGTCTCTCTGTTTGCGTGCCATTATTTCAACGCTTTATTAATCTCTGAAAATACAATTCCTACAAGTGCAATAACAAACAACGTATACATTGTCATTAGCAATCCACCAGAAAGCTTAGAAGTTGAAGCTGTAAGACCTGCATCAACAAACCTACGACTTACTTCATCGCCTGCAATTCCCCAACATACCAGGAAGATTACTCCTAATACGAGGATTCCAACACCACTTTTAATTAATGTTTTTGGATGGCTTAATGAGTTGACGATTGGCATGATAATCGAAGCAAGTGCTGCGAAAACCACCATTCCCATGGCAACCCAAAGCGCTATATCTATAAATGATTCCATATCTTAAATTTTTAATTTCTCTTATATAATTCACTTGGTGTCAAAAAGACACAAATTAAGCTTTGCCAGTAAGCTTATGCTTAACAAGTAAGTCAACCAATGTGATAGAAGCATCTTCCATCTGGTTTACAAGAGAATCAATTTTTGATACAAGGTAGTTGTAGAATACCTGAAGAATGATACCTACGATAAGACCAGCAACCGTTGTTAAAAGTGCTACCTTAATACCGTTTGCAACAATCTGAGGAGAGATATCACCAGCAGCCTCGATCGCATCGAATGCACCAATCATACCAATTACTGTACCCATGAAACCAAGCATTGGGGCAAGAGCAACGAATAATGATACCCATACTAGACCTTTTTCCAGTCTACCCATTTCTACTGATCCGTAGGCAATGATTGATTTTTCTACCATTTCGATACCTTCTGACATTCGCATCAAACCTTGTGTAAAGATGGATGCTACTGGGCCTCGGGTACCTTTAGTTACTTCTTTAGCAGCCTCAACACCACCGTTTGCAAGTGCGTCTTCAACATTAGCTAATAATTTGTCAGTATTAGTTGTTGCAAGGTTGAGTGTAATAATTCTCTCAATTGAAATTGCAAGACCAATAATCAAACAAATAAGTACGGGTGTCATAAAAGTAACATCACCTTCAATAAACTTATCTTTAACTACTTGGTGAAAAGAAGCATCTTCTTCAACGATTGGTTCTTCTTCAACCGGCTCAGGGTCTTCAACTACTGCTGGCTGTACGTCAACTGCAGCGGTGTCTTCAGCCATTGCTGATGTATCGCTATCCATAGCTGTGCTATCTTGAGCCTTAGACTGAAAACTTAGGGTAAGCACCCCTACTAACGCCAATAATGTAAATAGTTTTTTCATAATTCAAGTTTTAAGTATTTCTCTTAGTTGAGACTGTTTCGGTTTAAATTATAGTTTAAAATTAAGTAAAAGTTTCAAGTTTATTTTCAGGAGTGGAAGGTCTGTCTACTGACAGCCAACGATTTCGCGTTATTTCCAACCTTTGCATTCCACTCACTACGCGCGGAGAGGAAGGGATTACTCATACGCACTACCTTGCCGCACATTCCCCTCGTGAATTCGTCCTTCGGACTCATTTCGAACCTGTGGTTCTCATCCCAAATAATGTAATCAATCATGATAAACATTTTCTTCTCTCCACAAACAATACCCGCGGAGAGGAAGGGATTCGAACCCCCGGTACCCTTTTGGGGCACACTCACTTTCCAGGCGAGCACCTTCGACCACTCGGTCACCTCTCCTTTGTAAAGCCTTTGCCTCACAGGAAGCACAAATAAATCAATAAAAAACACTTTATGCAAGCATAAAATAAATTTAATAAGCACTATGCTAATGTGAGTTCTCCACATATCGGAGTTATAAATCTATTTCTAATCTCTTCAAAATCATGTTCTTCTGCCAGTATCATCATTAACTTGGTTATAGCGGCCTCAAATGTAAGGTCAGCCCCTTCAATAACGCCCAGACCTCCCAGCTCACGGCTTGTCCCATATCTCCCCTGAATAACTCTTCCTCCAGCACATTGAGAAACATTAATTATTATAATTCCCTTGTCTCTCGCTATCCTAAGTGCATCGATGAACCAACTCGTTGTTGGTGCATTACCTGCTCCGAAGGTTTCCATTATTACGCCACGCAAACCGGGTATTGACAAAACTGCTTCAACGGCCTCCTTTGTGATGCCAGGGTAAAGTTTAAGAATAGCTACGTTCCTATCAAACCGCTCGTGGAATATTAAAGACTTCTTTTCAATATGAGGTTTGCTGATAACTGCATGATTGTAATTGATTATCACCCCGGACTCTGCCAATACCGGATAATTTTCAGACTCAAAGGCATCAAAATGCAAGCTTTCTACCTTTTTGGATCGATTTCCTCTCAAAAGAACATAATCAAAATAGACACAAACCTCAGGTATGATGATTTCACTTTTTGCAGAAGCAATTTCCAGTGCTGTAATTAAATTTTCGCGAGCATCTGACCTTAAAGAAGAAATGGGGAGTTGTGCCCCTGTAAATATTACAGGTTTGTTTAGATCCTGAAGCATAAAGCTCATGGCTGAAGCCGTAAATGCCATGGTATCAGTACCATGTAATACTACAAACCCATCAAAATCATTGTAATTGTCTTTAATGATGTTACCTATTTCAATCCAATTGTCCGGGTTGATGTCGGAAGAATCAATTGGATTTTCAAACGCTATGACGGTAAGGTTGATCTGTAGCTGTCTCAAAGAAGGGACATGGTCTAGTATTGAAGCAAAATCAAATGGAACGAGCGCCCCCGATGCATCATGAACCATACCTAAGGTACCGCCTGTGTAAATGATCAAAACTGACGAGTCTGGCGCCTTAACGGCAGAGGTAATTATATGGTCTTTCTTATACTTCATCCGTTAAAAAGTTTAAGGCAATTTTCGGTAGTTTTCAATGCCACTTCATCTAATCCCACCTGCTTATAGGTGGCTATTTTTTTTGCAATATCTGGGATATATGAGGGTTCATTGCGTTTACCACGATGTGGTGCCGGTGCCAGGTAAGGACTGTCAGTTTCGAGCACTACTTTGTCCATATCCAATTCAGGTATCACTTTGTCCATCCCTCCATTTTTAAATGTGCTTACACCCCCAAGACCTATATAAAACCCCATTGCTTCAATTCTTTTCGCTTGTTCTACGCTACCGGTAAAACAATGAAATACTCCCATCAATGAATCATCTTTTAATTGCTCAACCAAATCAATCGTTTCATCAATAGAGTCTCGACAGTGGATTACCACCGGGAGATTCCTCTCTTTCGCCCAGTTCACCTGAATGGTAAACGCCTCCTTTTGTTGCTCCCAAAATGATTTATCCCAATATAAGTCTGTGCCAATTTCTCCTATGGCAGTAAAATCTTTTTTATTCAACCATTGCTCTACAAGGTATAACTCTTTTTCAAAATCTTTTTTCACAGAGCATGGGTGAAGTCCCATCATGGGAAAACAATGCTCAGGATATTTATTTTCAAGCTCCAACATGTCGTCTATTGAGGTGTGATCTATGTTGGGCATAAATATTTTAGTTACATCTCTTTCAAAAGCCCTTTGCAACACTTCATCTATATCCTCTTTAAATTTATCCAGGTATATATGCGCATGGCTATCTATAAATTCTGTCATTGGCTTTTATAATTTGAATTGTATTAATAGTCACATTTCAGCAGCTCAAAGTTAGTATTTCCTGCCCTTCCAGTTGATTTTGAAAGGCAATAAATAAAAAAGCCCAGAGGAAATGGCGATAAAGGCTGAGTAAAACTCAAATAGCAATACATGTAAAAAAGAAATTCTCAACTTCAGTTTAATGGCTACAAGCAAAATAAATATGGCCTGGATGAGCATTTTTGAAGCAAAAATCAATGAACCATATTCCGGTGATATAGCAAACAATGCAATAATTGACGGATAGTAAATTGCCTGAATAATTAAGATACTTACTATTAACCCTGGCAATTGAACAGCCCCTTTCATCCATCTTTTTCGTTGTTGTAAAAGATTACTTAGGCTAGGTTGTGGTTGAGTTTTGGCCACTACATTTTGCTGCAGCAATTGTACTGTTTTAAATCCTTTGGCGCTGACTTGTTTAAATAGTTCAAAGTCTTCCGTTATGGAAAATGGGATTGACTCATAACCACCAACAGCTTCGTAAGCCTCCCGGGTAATTAACATATTATTGCCCATGGCTGTCACTGACTTTCCTGAATCATGTAAAGCTTTCATCATACCCAAGGCAAATATCCAGTCAATATTTTGCCCGCTATGACCACTTACCCTGGTAAATCCGTTGACAATACCGACACCTGGACCAACTCCACCAAGCATCCCTGTAATCCAGGTTTTTGGAACTTCTACATCTGCATCTGTTATTAAAAACAAATCACCTTTAGCTTCTTTTGCAAGATGAGCTAATACGTTGGCTTTGCCTTTGGCGAGCCCCATATTCTTAGTAATGGTATGCAACATTATCCATGGATGCTGCGCAACTAGTTTTTTAACTATTTGATTGGTATCATCTGTTGACTGATCATCTCCTATGAATATTTCTAGCTTTTCCCTTGGGTAGTCCAGGGCAAGTAAACTTTTTATACACCGGCCAATATTGTTTTCTTCATTTCTGGCTGCGACCAATATACTTACCGTTGGTAATTGTTGAGATTTATAATGGAATGATTTGAAATGAAAAACGAATATGTATATCAATAATACATCTGTACAAATCGCAAGACCACAAACGATAATTAAAATCAATACTACTGCATTCATAGGGTTTGAAAACTGTATCCCTGGTTTTTGAAATGCTCAATATATCGTGGTAGCGCATATCTCACATTTTTCTCGGCCTTTATATTATCGTGAAAAATAATAATTGAGCCCGGTTTTGTGGAACTAATGGATTTACTCAAACACTTGTCCGGAGAAATGGTAGGAAGAAAATCTCCTGAGAGTACATCCCACATGATAATCTCATATTTCTCTTTCAAATGCTTGATTTGAGATCTTTTGATTTTTCCATAAGGTGGTCTAAAAAGTTGAGGCCCTTTATTGTTGAGATCGATCAGCTCCTTTTGACACCTGACCACATTAGAAACATAGTCGAGGGTATTGGTTTGCCATCCATTTAAATGATTATATGAGTGATTCCCAAGCCTGTGCCCTTCGGATAAGGCTCGCTGTGCTATCTGGGGGTACTTTTTTAAATTATCTCCAACACAAAAGAAAGTGGCTTTCACATCGAATCTTTTAAGTTCATCCAGTATATACTCAGTCAACCCTGGTATTGGGCCATCATCAAAAGTTAAATATATGGAGGCGTCACTTACATTCTTTTTCCAAGTCAAAGACGGATAAAGCCATTGAATGAGCCGAGGTGTCTTGTGGAGCATCATGTTTATGGCTCAATTTTACATGAAAGCATGGTTATATCATCTCTATAGGCGTTGTTGCCTTTAAAAGTATCGAGGTCAATGATGATATCCTGATGTATTTTCTGAAGGTTAAAGTCTTTAATTTTTGAGAAATATTGCTGTAATCGTTCGACACCATACTCCTCATGCTTTTCATTTTCTGTCTCCGTAACACCATCTGTATAGCAAAAAATGAAAAAGTCTTCCAGGTCAGTGATAAAGCCTTCGTTGAGAAAAGGTAAAGGGTGCATGGCACCCAAGACGGTCGAGCCTTCTTCTAACATTTGCTGTTTGCCATTATGCAACAAAATCGGAGGATTGTGACCTGCATTGACATAAACCATGGTCTTTAGTTTATGGTCATATATGGCCGCAAAAAAAGTAATGAATTTCTCACCTTTTGCATTCTCCAGCACTTGATAATTCAGCTCCTCGATAATTTCCCTCAGATTGCCGGTTTGTCTGATCAATGTTCTTAAAGAAGCTTGAAAATTAGACATTAAAATAGCAGCGGGAATACCCTTACCGGAAACATCAGCTACACAAATAAGAAACTGATTTTTATTAATTGGGATATAATCATAGTAGTCGCCTCCGACTCTATCGTGGGGCAAATAACTTGCTTCAACCTTTAGTCTTATACCATTAGGAAGATCTTCAGGAAATAGATATTGCTGCACATCACTGGCAATCTCAAGCTCTTTACGGAATGCTTCTTGTTCTAACTGCTGCCTAGCCAGTTTTTTATTTTCAATCGCAACAATAATGATATTGCTTAACGCCTGGATAAAGCGCATACTGCTTTTCTTAGTCTCCTCCTCCCCTTCTATATCACTAACAAATACCAGCGCCAGTAATGCTGATTTGTGAGAAACAGGAATTACATAATCGAACTCAGCAAAGCTATCATCTCTGTTCTCAAGGTGCGTAACAGACTGATAGGATAAAAACTCATCATCTAATGGAGTTTCAAAACAGTTCATCTGCGTTCCATAATTAACTTTGCATCCCCAGTCTTCATCAAAGACATATAAAGCCAGGCGCTGGATGTTTAAATTAGCTCGTAACGTAAAGTCAAAAATCTTGTATAAAGAAGTCTCAGGGAGGTTGTTATTGATCGCCTGGGTAATCTCAAGCAATGCATTTAGCTCCAGCTCTTTAAGGTTGTATTTATTCTGCAGTGAAAGTGTCTCCATTACTTAATTCTGACAATCGCCTTATTGAATATAATTATTTTATAGCGATTATTAAAGCTGGTGTTTTCGTCCTTTCCAACTATATGAACCAAAGTTAGCCGACAGACCGAATAGTACAACATAATATGGATAGCATATTTGTAAAAATAAAAAGGCTGTTATTGAGAGTTTACGGGTCAGGCTATTCAGTACACTTTTTAGAAAAATAAATTCTAGTACAATCTTTAAAATTAAAAGGATAGCTAGCGACAAATAAAATTTGCCCATCAACACTACTGTCGAAGCTATAATGCTCAAATTAAAGATCGCAACAAGTATTGCCAGCAACGAATTTTCAATACTCATATAATTCTTCCATTTACTGGCCCATCTTTTTCTTTGATTAAAAAAGGCATTCCAATTCCCAGAGGGTTTTGTTGATACTACTGCATTTTTATTCTTCATGTAGTGTACTTTTTCAGGAGCGCTGGCGTATATTTTATGCATGAGAAATTCATCGTCACCGCTGGGTAGTTCAACATTGTCATTATAGCCTCCCACTTCTAAAAAGGCGGTCTTTAGAAAGGCCAGATTGGCTCCATTGCACATAGTAGGTAATCCCCATTGCAAAGTTGCCGCGCCACTACCAATGAGGCTCGCGAACTCCACTTGTTGCACCTTTTTAAAAAATGATGACCATTGATCAAATGCAACAGGCCCAAATACAAGCCTGGCCTTTTGTTTTTCAAAATATGGTTGCAATGCGCTTAACCAACCTTCCGGAATCTTACAATCAGCATCTGTAGTTACAATCACTTCACCCTTTGATTTTCGAATGCCAGTTGCCAAGGCAGACTTTTTTCCTTGCCCCTCAGCATTTATTGTTATAAAATTGGATGGCAAACCAGATAGATTATTAAGAAAATCGTCTGTAGAATGATCATTAACTAAAATCACTTCAAATTTGGTGGCTGGGAAGTCAATAGATTTTAAGCTTGAGATGAGGCTACCTAAATGTTTGGCTTCATTTCTAAAAGGAATGATGATGCTATAATATAATCTCGGAGAATCACTGATCTCACCATGTCTTTCTACACGTACCCAACCTGCAATTAAGCCAATTAGAAAAATGACGTAGCTGGCCAATATGATTTCCAACACCAGGATCATTTGACGTTTATTTTATACTTTAAAACTAATGGTGCACCTATAATGGTTGGAAGCAATATATTGACCAGCCAAACCAGAAAACTTGCCACCAACACAGGTATGAGTGGAGCGCCAAAATGATCGAAAAAATAAACGGCCGAAAATTCTCTTACGCCCAGATCGCTTAAGAAATTAAATGAAGGAAGGACAGATTTAGCCAGGAATATCCAGGTTGTTCCCGCAAATTTTAGAACTGATGATATCTCTGAAAAGATAGAAAGGGCCAATACAAATTGTAAACAAAAAACAACATACCTCAATAAGGCAATCACCAAAACTGATGCAAGTGTTTTAAAACCATACCCATTGATAAGGCCCAAATAATACTTAAGTTTTTGAACCCATTTTATGTTGCTTCCAAATCGTATTCCTTTTAATACAAGTAGAGAAATGACCAAACAAGCCACCAACACATAATATAATGCTGTAATCTGCACTCCAAATAATAAAAATATGCCCACACCTCCAAATAGTAAGGTGGCCAGCATTTGCATTAATCGACCGAGCAATATACTACCAACCAGTTGTGTTCTGTCCTTATTTTGTAGTAATAGAATCCTTCCAAAATAATCGCCAATCCCATGGGGTGTGATAAATGCCATACTCAAACCTGATAGCACACCTTTCAATGCTTCCAGAGTCGATAGCTGGGTAATCGGTTGGGCTAGTTTTTGCCATTTCAGTGCTTCTAAAAACCAATTTAGAGGCATCAGCAGTACCAATACAACAATTAAATACCAATTTTCAGCACATTGCTTTTTAATCTCACCCAAATCAAAGCGTTCTATGCTTTGTTGATCCTTTAGTTTTACAACTATAAAAACCAACATAGCACATAGCACCAACAATTTTGAAGCGATGATAATCGAGCGATATGATTTTTTATTATCAGATGCCATATGTCTATATTGCAGACTGTGGGCAAAATAGATAAAAAAGCGGAAAGCGAAACAATCATTTTAGGACTAGATCCTGGTACTAGCGTGATGGGATATGGCCTCATCATGGTTAAGGGTCAGAAAATGAGCTTGATACAGTTTGGCGTAATTCATTTGAGCAAATACAAAAATCATGAAACCAAGCTTAAAAAAATCTTTGAACGCGTCATCAGTTTGATCAATGATTACAACCCTGACGAGGTGGCGTTGGAGGCTCCTTTTTACGGTAAAAACGTGCAGTCTATGCTTAAACTTGGCCGAGCGCAAGGTGTGGCTATGGCAGCCGCATTGTCCAGAGAGATTCCCATTACAGAGTACGCCCCAAAAAAGGTGAAGCAATCTGTAACCAGTAATGGTAATGCCTCCAAAGAACAAGTAGCGAATATGCTTATGACACTACTCAATATCAAAGAAGCGCCTAAAATGCTTGATGCCACGGATGCCTTAGGTGTGGCTGTTTGTCATCACTTTCAAAAAGGTGCCCCTGCCAAATCAGCAAAGAGCTGGAAAGCTTTCATTAATGATAACCCGGGCCGGGTGGGCTAACATATTTGAAAAATCTTCGCTATACTTGAAAAGCCAAATTGACTGCTGACCTTTATGCTCAGAAAACTCATTGATGACTTACTGCTCAAAAATAGCTTTACCAAAAATGTGCTAAAGGTTTTTTCTGGCTCTGCCGTAGCCAGCATTATTGCATTTTTCACCTTACCCATTATTACGCGATTGTACAGTCCGGAAGACTATGGGGTCTTTCAACTGATGCTCTCATTTATCACGCTTTTTTATTCTATCAGCTCGCTGAAATATGAGATGGCCATTGTACTTCCAACAAGTGCAAAGAAATCACGAACCATCACACAGCTTGCATTAATGGTATTGATTGGTACAACCACTGTGTTCTCCCTGGCGCTGTTCTTTGGAGGTGACTTTATATTAGGCTTGCTCAATGCTGAAAAGCTCTCGCCATACCTTATGTATATGGCCGTTGGGGTTTTTCTGGGTGGAATGATTGAGATTTTCAGGTATACTTTAACTGCGAAAAAACAATTTAAACATCAGAGCATTTGCGTTGTCTCTCAGGCTGGAACCAATCAGAGCGCTGCCATCGGGTTGGGCTACCTGGCACCAAGTTTCTTTGGTCTCATTTTAAGTTTTATTGCCGGGCAGTTGGTTTTTATATCATTATATCTTTTTAAAAACAGGTTACCAGTAAAAGGGGTAAACTTTGAAGAAATTAAAGAAAGTGCTGTAGAGTATAAGAACTTTCCGATGATCAATACTATTTCAGTATTTCTCAATCGGCTATCACTCCAATTGCCTGTCTTTATGTTCTCAGCATACTTTACTGAGGAAATTGTGGGGATATACAATTTAGCTTATAAAAGCATTAGCTTGCCACTTACGTTTTTAAGCTATGCGATAAGTCAGGTGTATTTGAAAGATGCCGCTGTTGCCTTTGCTAAATCTGCAGAAACTCTGCTGAAGCTTTATAAATCATTAATTTTCAGAGTTTCAATATTGGGTCTGCTGCCCGTATTGGTAATTACGCTGTTTGCTCAGGAATTGGTAGGCATCATCTTCGGAAGTGAGTGGATTCAATCCGCAGTGTTTATGCAGGTGATGATCTTCTGGATTTACTTTCAGTTTGTAAATGGCTCTGTCGCCACCACCATATCAATCATTAACAAGCAGCAATATGGCTTATTCCTAATTATAGGGTCTTTGGCGTTGAGGTTTAGCGCCATGTATATATTCAGGGAAGATGTAATGCATATGCTCTATGCTTTGACAGCATCAGCGATAATCTTTTATATTTTATATAACTTCACTATTTACATTTTAATAAAGCGTGAGAAAACTATTTGATCCCATTTTAGCCTTATTTGGTTTGGTATTTTTCTTGATCAACGAGAAAATTGTCAAGTACTGCATGCTTAAATACCACAACCAAAAGATGCAACGCAGCTGTGCCAATTTTGGCAAAGGGTCTGCTTTAAATGGTATAGGTTTTGTCACAGGCCATACTAAAATAAAAATTGGAGAAAATGTGCAAATCAATGCAAATGCCATCATCAGAGGCGAAGGTGGTTTAACGATTGGAGACAACACACATATTGCCAAAAACCTGGTGATCTACACACACAACCACAATTATGAAGGTAAGGCTTTACCATATGATGATACTTTCACATATAAAGAAGTGAGTATCGGCAAGAATGTATGGATAGGGATTAATGTAACAATTTTACCAGGTACACAAATTGGTGATGGTGCCATTATCGGAGCCGGCAGTGTGGTTAAAGGTGAGATACCGCCTTTGTCAATATATGGTGCAAGTGAAGGAAAAGTGATTAAGACTCGAAATGCTGAGCATTATAACAGACTTGATTCAGAGGGTAAGTATGGTGGGCCTAGCGGAAAACCACTATAATTTATCGTACAGATTTATCAATTCCCTGGAGGTCACTTTCCAATTCCATCTGTCTAAAACGGCCTCCTTTCCATTATCCCCAAGTCTTTTTGCTTCCTCTTTATTTTTAAGTACATCAAATAATTTTTCTGCCAGGTCTCCATGGTTTTCAGCTTCATGCACTAATCCACAATCTTCAGCTCTTATTACATTGGCCTGGGCTGTAGAATCACTCACTACCACTGGCTTACCCATGGCCATATATTGAAATATCTTATTCGCAAAGGTGGTATCGTGATGCAGGTTACGCTTCAATGGCGAAATACATACTGAAGCAGCCTCCACATAGCTAGGAAATAAAGAAACATCCTTCCACCCTTCCATAAACACCACATCTTCAAGGCCTAATTCCTGGATTAAGGCTTTGAGTACATGGTCTTCTGCTGAGTTATTACCCACCAATACCAAGATAGCGTTGGGTACTTTTTCTTTCAAAATCGTCATTGCCCTGACGGCCGTATCGGTACCTCTTCTTAATCCTGTATCTCCCAGGTAGAGCATCACTTCTTTACCTTCGTACTTCTTAATGATCTCCTGATCTATTTCGTACTGCAGGTAAATATCAGGATGAATAGTGTTAGGAACCACTACAATTTGATCAGGTTTTTTACTACCATATTCCAGCACTCCCTGCTTGGCTTCTTCGGTAACAACGATGATGTGATCAGCAGCCTGAACCAGTTGCTGCTGCTTCTTTTCCCATTTATCAGGATCAATCAACAGCCTACCTTTCAGACTCTTTACATGGCCATAATGCCGCATGATCGCGGGTCTGTTTTCATGCAAATCTAAAGTGACTGGCAGGTTAATGTTACGATTCACTTTGAATACAGCTTCGGCTATAGCCATATCATGTATATGAATGGCTTCAATCTCATTGTCATGAATGAATTTCTTAATCTTGGGCCTCATCAGCCTCTGATAAACTGAAACGGTATATGCCAGGGCTGACAATTTATATTCAAGTGTATTTGACTTAAAGCGCCTGACATTTATACCATTGATAACCTCGATTGCTTTCTGATCTCCGTAGTATAAACAGAATAAAAACACCTCATGCCCAGCCTCAATGAGGCTAATGGCTTCATTTTCTACCCGAGAATCGGGCGGAAAAGTTTTATCGAGGATCATACCAATACGCATAGGACAGGGGTTATTTGCTAAATTCTGTTTTCTTTGTAGCCACGAAAGCGGTAAAATAAATGAATGTATTTGTATTAACCACAGGTAGAACGGGTTCTTTGAGTTTTGAGCGTGCGTGCGAGCATATCAATAACTACACTGCAGCGCATGAATCAAGAAGTCAACTGACTGGAGATGCGCGTCTCAATTTCCCTGATAACCATATCGAAATTGATAATCGCCTTTCGTGGTTTTTAGGCCAACTGGATCAAGCATATGGAGATAATGCCATTTACGTACATCTGAAAAGAGATGAAAATGCTGTAGCCAAAAGTTATGCCCGCAGGTGGAATAGAGAAACAAGCATTGTCCGTGCTTATGCTTATGGAGTGCTCAAGCTGCAAGAACACCACATCAAAAACCCAGAGGCCGTCTGTCTTGATTTTGTGAAAACGACCAACGCCAACATCGAATCGTTTTTGAAGGACAAGTCAAAAAGTATGACTTTTGATCTGGAGCATTTGGAAACTGATTTTGAGAAATTCTGGCAGCTAATTGATGCACAGGGAGATTTCAATCAGGCATTAGAGGCCTTTAAATCGGGTCACAATGCCAGCGGATCTGATAAAAAGGATTATACACTTTGGGCCAAAACCATTCGAGTAATTAAAAAGCTGCCGTCTTTTATCAGAAACGCTTAATCGTATCGATTACATGTGCCTGCTGCACCTTTGTAAGCCCCGGGTAAATCGGAAGAGACAAAATTTGATCTGAAATTTGCTCTGCATTTGGTAAACTGAGCTCATGCTTAAAAGCATTCATTTTATGAAGAGGTGTAGGATAATGAACGGCTGTTTGTATGTCAGCTTTTGCCAGATGATCTTTTAGCTCATCGCGATGCTCTGACAATACGGTGAACAAGTGCCAAACCCTCCCCTTTTGCATTCGTGGCAACTTGAGTGATGTATTTTCTAATTCCTTTAAATAAACTGCTGCCAATCTTGCTCTTTCCGCGTTCCATGCATCGAGATGTTTTAGCTTTAAACTCAATACAGCCGCTTGTAGACTATCTAGCCTTGAATTTCTGCCCGCTAGCAAATGTTGATCTCTTACAGGTTGCCCGTGGTCTTTGATCAGCCTGATGCGATCGGCCAGGTCTGTAGAATTGGTAACTACCGCTCCTCCATCACCAAGAGCTCCTAAGTTTTTGGTTGGGTAAAAGCTAAATAAAGCTGCATCGCCTATTGTGCCTACTTTTTGGTTTTGATAAACGGCCCCATGCGCCTGCGCACAATCTTCAATGAGCTTGATCTCTTGCGCATTGCACAAACTTTTTAGTGAAGAGAGATCAGCGTGTAAACCAAAAAGATGTACCGCGATCACGGCTTTAGTCTGGTCTGTGATCAGCGGGCGAATGTTTTCGACAGATAGATTGAAAGTATCTATAGCTACATCGGCAAATACAGGTTTAGCACCTGCTCTTACTACTGCCTCCGCATCAGAAACCCATGTGAAAGATGGTATGATCACTTCATCACCTGCTCCTATTTCATAAGCCTCTAAAATCAACTCCAAAGCATCTGTACCGTTGCCACAGGTGACACAATGTTTGGCGCCCAGATAAGTTGCAAATTCATTTTCAAATCGTTCGACATACTCACCTCCAATAAACCAACCTGAGTTGATAACTTTAGCTATCGCTTCATCAAGTGCATGCCTGATGCTATCGTGTTGCTTGTTAATATCTAGAAATGGGACTTTCATAAATTATCGAGTACTTCAGCAAGTCGGGCTGTAAGATTTTTACGCGTGTACTTTTCAATCGCTGATGGCATATTTTCTTTACCGTCTTCAAAATTCTTTTTCATGGTGAGTAGCGCATTCATGATTCCCTCATGATCGCTTTCTTCTACAATTATACCAGCTCCCGTTTCTTTTACAATTTGGGCAGCATCACCTGAAGTATCTCCAATGGCCAATATAGGACGTTTGGCAGCCAAATATTCAAATATTTTACCCGGAATATTGCCTTTGGCATTTTCAGCATTCATGGGTAAACTCAGAAGTACTGCTGATTTTCTGTAAAGTGGTAAAACCTCACTATGAGGTACATAAGGTTTGAATTCAACACTACCGGCCAGTTCCTTTCGCTCTCTAATCTCCGCCTTAAGCGTTTCATTCACATTGCCCACAAACTCGATGTTGATTTGCACATTTTGAGCGGCCAGTTTTTCTACAGCATTTAAAAGTGGCCACGGATTCCTGTGTTCATCTACCACCCCTAAATGACGAATGACAAACTTATCGGGTTTAACATTAGCTACTGGTTCAAACTCTGCCTCATCAAACCCATTGGTGATTACATGCACATCTCTTTGATACAATTCCTTCAACCCTTCAGCATAATGATGACTCACGGTAATCAAGTCATCTGCATCGCGCAGTACCATTTGCTCAAGTTTCTTATGCTTGTTCCAGGCCAGTTGAGACATATTAAAATTTTGAAACAAACCCCATTGCGTCCAAGGATCGCGGAAATCCGCCACCCATTTTACATCTAATTTTTGCTTGAGCTTATGCCCAATCAGGTGCATGCTGTGCGGTGGCCCTGTGGTGATAATTACGTCTATTTCATTTGACACAATCAGGTCTTCCAGCACTTTCACCGCGGGTTTGACCCAAAATTTTCGTGGATCAGGAATGAAGCAATTGCCTCTGATCCATAGCAACATCTTAGCTAGCAGACCCTTTTTCTTCTTTTTGATCAGGTCACTCTGCTGATTGCCTTTGCCTTTCAATTTGTTCACCAATCCATAAGGCTCCCAAATCGGCAACTTGATTACCTCAACCCCATCTGATACATCATTGACCAGGCTTTCGTCCTTCACTTCAAACGATGGATTCTCAGGTGTAAAAACGAGTGGCTGCCATCCAAAATCAGGTAGGTATTTAGTAAACTTCAACCAACGTTGTACGCCACTGCCTCCACTAGGCGGCCAATAATATGTAATGACAAGCACTTTTTTCATGAACAACAAATATAGAGCAATAGGTGAGTTTATAAACCCAAACCCTCAATAAGGATAGTACTTCTTGAGCACTTTTGGGCTCACACCACATTTGTAAAGTACTACGAGCAGTATATTGATGAGTTGTTGTTTGACGATGCCTACCTTTTCAAACCTTCTCGCTGAGGTGATTATGGGCGCATCTAATTTGACAAACTTTACTTTACGCTTGAGCCTTTGGATGATATCCAGGTCTTCCATTATAGGCATCGATGCATACCCTCCTATTTCATCAAAAAGTTGTTTCCTTACAAACAGCCCCTGATCGCCATACGTAAATAGGGTTGTATTAAATTTGCTGAAGTAGGCATACAGCTTGTAAAGCCACTTGTTTTTATCAAATTCTAAATAAAAACAGCCTGCAGGGTGTTGATGAATGGCTTCTTGCAAAGCGTTTAATGACTGAATTGTTATTCTGCTATCTGCATGTAGAAAAAGTAAATAGTCATTGTCTGCAACGGCTGCACCTTCATTCATTTGATGTGACTTACCTTTTTTGGCAACTAAAAATGCTATGTCTAATTGCTCGCAGATCTCCTGCGTACCATCCTTACTGCCTCCATCTACCACAATAATTTGAGTAATTGCTTTACACAGCTTCAAATCTCCTAAGAGACATGCTACCGTTTGAGCTTCATTAAGTGTAGGAATTATTACAGAAATCATAAATGGCATGCAACCTTTGGGCTACAACATGTGTCTAAAGTGTACTAAAACGAACTCGTAGATTGTACGAATTCGGTCAGTTTAATAAGCAAAACTACCCAAACAGGGTTAGAATAACACTGGCACAGGGGTTGTAAATAAAGAGACATGCCACGCTACCTTAACAAAAAGACCGTCACCATATTTATAGGAATACTCGTTGCGGTGCTCATATTGCTGGGCACACAATCTACTATTGGTTTACCGAAATATGGCTCATTGCATGTTGAACAAACGCAAGTGCAGCCCATTAAAACTATCATTCAAATATTCACAAAACTTTACATCAAATGAAAATCTTGAAAATCACCCTGATACTACCATTTATAGCTTTCGTTGCTCAAGCACAAGAGGAGTTTAAATTAGATCAGGAATACAGCATGAACTTAAGCGGCACGATCTATCTAGACTCTGACGATGCAGATGTCACCATTTCTGGCAGCGATCGGCCTGATGTGCGCGTAAGGATTTATCGTAAAGTAGAAACAAAGGGCTTTGTCTGGGGTGACACCGATTTTGAAGTAATCGTAGAAGAAGACGGTGGAGATTTAAAAATCTACGAAAAGAGCAGCGGCTCTCACATATCAGTAGTTGGGTACATGGAAGAAAAGTATACGATTGATATTGAAGCACCTAAAGGAGTTAGTCTCACCATAAATGGCGATGATGACGATTACCTGATTACAAACATCAACGGAGCCATCGATTTAGATATTGATGACGGTGATGCCGAACTCAGAAATTGTGGTGGCAGCTATTTTAAATTTGATTTAGATGATGGTGATATCAATGTAGACCAGGCCAGAGGCAAACTTATCGCCAGATTAGATGATGGAGATATCGAAATTGAAAACGCTACTTTTGACGAGGTTGATGTACGCGTTGATGATGGCGACATCGTGATAGAAACCAGCTTTGCCGCCAACGGCTCATATAAATTCAGGGCCGATGACTCAGATATCGTTCTCAATATTACCGGTGGAGATGCCGATATTGAAATAGATCATGATGATTCGAGGCTCTATACTTCGGGAGATTTTCTAACGCTACAAGATGGTGAAGACTTTACCAGACTAAAACTAGGCAAAGGTGGTGCTGCCGTGCGGATCGATGTCGATGATGCCACCGTACGACTTACTGCTCGTTAAGCGGGAAATCTTTCTTAAGTAAAACTATATCGCTCTCTTCTTTAGTGAGATTCAAATCTTTGACGTATTTCTGAGGAGTGGGCCTGTTGAGAGAAAGCACCAACAACAAAAACATATACCCTACAATAAAAACGGAGGAAGTAGTGAGGTACAGCCCAAGTATCATCAAGAGACTGCTTCCTTCGATTACAGCATAAAACTTCAGTAAATGTGTGAAGTAAGGGGGTAGTTTTTCCTTTAAGCTACTTAGTTGGTGAACTGATCTGAGTCCCTTTCTAAAATGTCGATAGCTTATAAACACCATCAAAAATGAAATGACGGTTATACTAACTATGAGTAACCATGCCTCTTGACCGTTTTGCAGGCTTGGCTCCATGCCTCTGTTTTTTATTTCTAAAAACAAGTACACAAACACTGCCAAGGGTACGGCAAGTATCGCATGAAAGATAAATCCTAATCGATTGTGAAACTCTTCGGGTGTTTTAAACTGCATATCGTGTCAAAACTAAGAAATTACTTTATTGCAAAGCAATTATCATTATTTTTGTAAGATGGTGAGTGTAGAAAATATAAGTCGCAAGGAGCAAGTCATACGAACAGCTGCCGAGCTTTTCAAAGAAAGAGGCTATGCGGCCACTTCTATGCGTGATTTGGCTCATGCCCTTGGTATTGAGGCGGCCAGTTTATACTCACACATCAAATCGAAAGAAGAGATTTTACAAAGCCTTTGTTTTGAAATGGCCGATCTTTTCAGACACTCTTTGGCAGAAGTAGAAAAGCAAGATATTTCTTTCAGCCTAAAACTGAGAAAAGGAATACTTGGCCATATTGAGGTGATGGCCAAAGACCTTACTGCATCTGCGGTTTTTATGAATGAGCACAGGCATCTGAGTGATCCTCATTTGAAGCGATTTTTACTACTGCGAATCAATTATATCAATCGGTTTAAGAAAATAATTGAAGGCGGTATTGCTTCCGGTGAGTTCCAAAAGCTAGATACCAAGCTGGCCGTAATGACACTTTTCTCATCATTAAACTGGATGCCGAACTGGTACGACCCGAGCGGAATCATCGATCCTATAGAGTTGGGTAACCAGCTCGCAGACATGCTTATTGAGGGTCTGAAAACCAAATAAGTGATTATTTTGTTGTAAACTTGAACAATCAAAAAAGAGTAATATGTACGGAGGAGGAAACACATTTGAATCAGCGAAATTTGAAGGTCTTGAAAACGAAGACCCGCAGAAATTAGCTGAGTTTGAAGCGCGAATCGAACGTGGTGAAAAAATAGAGCCTAGCGACTGGATGCCTAAGCTATACCGCAAGCAGCTGGTCAGAATGATTGAGCAGCATGCGCATAGTGAAATCATAGGCGCTCTACCAGAGGGAACGTGGATTACACGTGCACCGGGCTTTAAAAGAAAGTTGGCTCTGATGGCCAAAGTGCAGGACGAAGTCGGTCATGCGCAGCTGCTTTACAGTGCTGCTGAGACTTTGGGTAAGCCACGCGAGCAAATGATTGATGACCTCATCACCGGCAAATCAAAATATTCCAACATTTTCAACTACCCTGCTTTCACATGGGCTGACTCATGTTTTATCTCATGGCTGGTAGATGCTGGTGCGATTGTAAACCAGTTGGCCAACGCTCGTGGAAGCTATGGCCCATATTGCAGAGCGTTAGATAGAATTTGTGCTGAAGAATCTTTCCACCTGAAGTATGGTCACCACTGTGTGATACATATGGCCACGGGTAGCGAAAAGCAGCGTGAAATGATGCAGGCGGCCATCAACAGATGGTGGGGGCCTATGATGCACTTCTTCGGACCACCGGATAAGGTATCTGTGCATACAGAAGTGTTGATGAAATGGAAAGTAAAGATGGCAAGTAACGATGATTGTAGAAATCAGTTTCTTGACATGTACGTGCCAAAAATATGGGAATTAGGATTGACTATTCCTGACGAGAATTTGAAGAAAAACGAAGAGACTGGCAAGTGGGAATATACAGAGCCAGACTGGGAAGAATTTAAGCGTGTGATCAATGGTGATGGTCCATGTAACAAAGAACGCCTCGCTGTAAGAAGAACAGCCGAAGAGCGTGGCCGATGGGTAAGAGAAGCCCTACTTACACCACAGACAGAATATGTAGCTCCGCTGGCATAATACTGAAATCAAGAAAGCCATCTCCGTGATGGCTTTCTTTTGTTATTATAATGTAAAGTTTATTTGTCTTTTAGTAAAGTTTTCTTTACTTTTGACAATGAATTAAACTATAATAATTATGAATTCAAGTATATATCTCCCGCACAAATATGAACGGATTGGATGGTCGCTTATCCTGGTTCATGGAATCATCTTATTGATTTTAGCAATTCTTGATGTTAGTGGAATGCTACCTGAAGCTTACTATGACGCAGGTTATTTCATAAGGGTACTATTTAGGTATTCTCTTATGATTGGACTAGTCTTTATAATTTGTTCTAAAGAAAAATATGAAGATGAGCTTATCATGCAGATAAGGTTAAAGGCCTTTCAACAAGGTCTTTTTATAACCGTAGCGCTGTCTCTTTTTATGTTTATTCTCACTTTTCTTGTTAGATACCCATTGGTCTATGAAAGTGCCGAAGGCATCAATGCAACTTTAATTTTCATAGCCGTAATCTACAAATTCAAACTGTATAAATTCAAGAAAGAAAATGACTAATGGCATGCTAAACACTATCAAAATAGAGCGAGCTAAAAAGAATCTTACTCAAGAAGAGTTAGCCAATAACATCGGGGTTTCCAGACAAACGATAAACTCTATTGAAAAAGGGAAGTACATCCCTTCTACCCTTCTGGCATTAAAACTATCAAATATTTTTGGTGTTAGTGTTAATGAGCTTTTTCAACTCACCGATGAGGATTAATGAACTTATGCATTCGATTGCATAACCTAAGATAATATGACATCTTTGCGAATGCCTGTTAGGCACCACAGTATCGAATTAAAATCATAAATGGAATCTTTAGACCCAAGAGTAACACGTCTCAATATTGATGAAAATGCATCTTTAGCTCCGAAAGCGCCACTCGACCAGTTTGGCACTTTTGAAGTGTTTGCTCAGCTCAAAGAGGGCAAGCAATACAAACACGAAGGCATTGTGCATGCACCCAACAGAGATATGGCTTTTATTTTTGCCAAAGAGCAATTTAGCCGCAGGTTGATGTGCTCTGGCTTATTTGTGGTAGACACACGCAACGTATTTGTTACCGAATATACAGAAGGTGATACCAATATGTATGAGAAAGTAGCCGACACTGCCGAAGGATCAGGAGAGACCATGGAATACGAGTTTTTTCACTTGATGAAACGGGGCAAGCAACACGAACACATCGGTAGCATCGAAGCCCAAAGTCCTGAGCAAGCACTAGCCATGGCCAAAACCGAATTTATCAATAGCGATAAACCCATTTACAACGTATGGGTTGTAGCCACAAAAGACATACTTTTTTCTACGGAAGAAGACAAGATCATCTGGAATACGTTACCAGAGAAGAAATTTAGAGACGCCATAGCTTACAAAGCGGCCGACAAAGTAAAAGCATATAAAGAAAGGCAGAACAAGTCATGAACCAAACAGCACTCAAAGAACTCCTTTATAAAATGGCCGATGACCAGTTGATTCTTGGCCATCGCAACTCAGAATGGACCGGTTTTGGCCCTCTACTCGAAGAAGACATTGCATTTTCGTCTATGGCACAGGATAAAGTAGGCCAAAGCCATGCCTTGTATCAAATATTACATAGCCTGGGTGAAGGCGAGCCTGATCAGGTGGCTTTTATGAGAAACGCAGACCAATTTCACAACAGCCAAATGGTAGAGCTTCCAAACGGTGAGTATGACTTTAGCCTGGTGAGACATTTTCTTTATGACACAGCAGATGCACTAAGATTCGAAATGCTGAAAGAATCTGCTTACGAGCCTTTGGCTCAATTGGCCCAAAAGATTATCGGTGAGCTGAGGTACCACACCATGCACGCCAACACGTGGATCAAACAATTGGGTACGGCTACAGAAGAAAGCAAAGCACGTTTACAGACTTCATTGAATGAGCTTTACCCTTATGCGTTGGGTATGTTTGAGCATTCAGAGTTTGAAGAAGACCTGATCAAAGACAACATTTTTGCTGGCGAAGAAGCGTTAAAAGATAAATGGCTAACCAAAGTGGCTGAAATCATTGACCAAACCGAACTGAAGCTCCCGGCTGAAGCTACACCCGTATTTGGCGGTAGAAAAGGCGAGCACACGGAGCACTTACAACCACTACTAGACGAGATGTCTGAAGTGTTTAAGATCGACCCTACTGCGGAATGGTAGATAGATTTTGGATTTGAGATTTTGGATTTGAGATTGGTGGGAGTTGGAAGTTAGAAGCTAGAGGTTGGAAGTTAGAGGTTAGAAATTAGAAGTTAGAAGTTAGAAGCTAGAGGTTGGAAGTTAGAGGTTGGAAGATGGAAGTTGGAGGAGGATGATCTTTTATACTATAATTTAAAATTTTTTACTAACTTTAAGCGTTACTAACGTAATACGTTATTATGATTAAATCCTTCGGTTGATTAGAAACCGAAAAGATATGGCAAGGTAAGGCGTCTAAAAAATTTCCTCATACCATACAACGTGTGGCTAGGAGAAAGCTAAGAATGCTAAATAATGCCTACGATTTAAATGATTTAAAAATACCACCAGCCAATCGACTGGAGCCATTAAAAGGTAACCTCAAAGGCTATTTTAGTATAAGGATTAACAAACAATGGAGAATTATTTTCAAATGGAATTCGGGCAATTGTACTGACATTAAAATAATCGATTATCACAAATGAGTTCACTACAAAACATACATCCAGGAGAAGTTCTATTGGAAGAGTTTCTTACTCCCCTGAACATAACTGCCTATCGCCTTTCTAAGTCGATTCATATTCCTCAGACAAGGATCAGTGAAATCATTCATGGTAAACGTAGAATAACTGCTGATACCGCTTTGAGATTGAGTAAGTATTTTGGCAATTCTGCTCAATTTTGGTTAGGGCTTCAGAATGATTACGATCTTGAGGAAGAGAGTAAGATAAAGTATGATGAATTAGAAACTATCAAGGTATATGAGCCTCAACCACCTTACGGGAAGTAATAAAGGGACGAATTGAACCATGCCGGTAATAAATTGTTTTTATAACGAATATCAAACTTTGAATTTTGAACTCTACACTTGACAAAGCGCAAATACTAGACTGGCTGGATGAAGTGAAAGATCCGGAGATACCGGTGATTTCTCTCATTGACCTGGGAGTTATTACTCATATAGACATCACTGACAATAAAGTGACTGTAGATATGACGCCTACGTTCGTTGGCTGCCCTGCTATGGATTACATGAAGCAGGATGTGGTAGATGTGCTTAACAAGTATGGTGTAGAGGATGTAGAAGTAAACATCAGTTTCAAAGAATCGTGGAATTCTAATAAGATTACTGACAAAGGCAGAAAGGCGCTGCATGATTTTGGTCTTGCCCCACCCCCAAAACACAACATGCAAGTAGATATTGATATTTTAGAGCATATCGAGTGCCCCAACTGCGGGAGCAATAATACGATCATGAAAACACCATTTGGCCCTACGGCCTGCCGCTCTATCCATCACTGCGACAGCTGCCACGAGACTTTCGAGCAGTTTAAGCCATTATAGAACAAAAGCTAGATGCCCTAAATAACACTAAAGCGCATGCGCTCATACGCGGTGTTACTTTTCCATATACGGCTGCCAGGTGATGAGCACATATTTGTCCTTGTCGTTTTCAGTTTTTGCCATAAAGCCGTATTCGTAGCAAAACAGCCAAAGGTTGCCATTTTTCGCTCGCCAGCCGTGAGTGAAATACTTTGGATTAAAACCTTTGTTATGCAACACTGTTTTACGCACCGTGGCTTTGCCGGCCGTATTATATTTTCGGAGGATTTTCCTGTTTAATTTAAGCTGGTCATCAATTTTCTTAAACAGGGTTTTTTCCTTCTGTTTATTTCTTTCGTAGTGGTAGGCGCTTTTACAGTATTCAGAACAGTATTTTTTGTCTACCCTACCCTCAAGCTCCTCCCCACACGCTAAACAATATTTCATGCGACAGAATTATCCGTAGAATTATACGTATAATTCTACGATTATTTTTTGTTGAATCCAACTCATTAACGAGTATAGCTTTTATGAATGCGCAAAAGACACGATCGATCACACTCAAGCACCTATTAATAGATGGTAAACGTATGATTGGTTTGAAGTTTTATCCGGATAAGGTGATTCAAAGTTTGGTAAAAACTCTGCCTGATATAAAGTGGAGCGATGCTTACCATATGGCATATTTTGAAAATAACCCTACAAATCTAGGGCTGGTTTATAGTACCTTCAGAGACGTGGCATGGGTTGACGGCAAGTACTTTTACCGGGACAAACCTTTACACTCACCTGTTAAAGAGGAAAAGCAGTTTAGTCTTAAACAATTTAGAAACAGAAAAACCGTACCCTGCTACAGAAGATGCCCTGAAGAATATTTACAAAAACTCGAGCTAAAAAAATATAGCATAAACACCGCACGCACTTATACTGGGCTATTTGAGGGTTTTATAAACTATTACAAAGACTTATCATTATTAGAAATTGGTGAACAAGAGATACGCGATTATCTGTCATACCAGGTTGCTTTAGGCAGGTCTGATAGCATGCTTAACCAGATCATTAACAGCATTAAATTTTACTACGAAGTAGTGCTTGGCATGCCCAATAGGTTTTATGATATGGAGAGGCCACTTAAAAGAGAAAAACTACCTGAGGTCTTATCAAGAGATGAAGCACAGCGTATATTAAATTGCACTCACAATATTAAGCACCGATGTATGCTGGCCACTATCTACTCAGCAGGCTTACGCATTGGAGAACTTTTAAACCTTAGAATAAAGGATATCGACAGCTCACGTATGATGATAAGAATTGAAGGGGCTAAAGGTGGGAAGGATCGTTATTCACTACTTAGCAAATCACTCATTCAGGGTTTGAGGAAATACTATAAACTATTTAAACCTATCGAATACCTTTTTGAAGGGCCTCAAAAAAAACCTTATAGCAGCACCTCAGTACGTAAAATATTAAAACGCTCATGTTTGAAAGCGGGCATTAGAAAGCGCGTGTATCCTCATACTTTGAGGCATTCTTTTGCGACACATTTATTGGAGCAGGGAACAGATTTAAGAAGTATTCAAATGCTAATGGGACATGATAACCTCACGACAACAGAGATTTATACTCATGTGGCCAACACTACTATGAACACAATTAAAAATCCATTAGATTAGTCTCATAATATAATATATCACACACTCGGTGTTCGATAGCCGAGTGTTAGATGCAATTAGGGTGGTGGTAGTTGGATACTTAAAAGACTTTCATAGTAGGTGCTTAGTTAATTTTAGTAATTTTAATTTGCATGAAATCATCTTCGATAACTAATTGAGCAGAACATGAGTCAAAGACCAATAAATAAAATAAATCAAGAACAACCTCTACTTTTTAATTTCGAAGACGAATCTGAACATGAAGCCATCGATTTTAGATATGTTATAACTAGCTATGGCGCAGACTATCCCGTAGATAGTCTCATGAAAAGAATAGCAGACAAGGTTATTTTTGTCCCTCCATTTCAAAGGAATTTTGTCTGGAGTTTAAATGAGGCATCCAAATTCGTAGAGTCATTAATTCTTGGATTGCCTGTTCCAGGGATATTTCTATCAAAAGAGAAAGAAACCAACAAGCTTTTAATTGTTGACGGTCAACAGAGATTACTTACTTTATATCAATTTTATAAGGGTTTTTTTAATGGACAATCTTTTAAACTTCAAAACGTTCAAGAAGATTTAATCGGTAAAACTTACAGAACTTTAAAGCCTTCCGATCGAATTAGATTGGATGATTCAATACTGCATGCAACTATTGTTAGACAGGACGAACCGGATGACAATGACAGCAGTGTTTATCAAATTTTTGAGCGTCTAAATTCAGGTGGACGAGCTTTAAAACCTCAAGAGATAAGAGCGTGTATTTACTACGGAGAGTTTAATGAATTACTAAATTATCTAATTACACACCAATCATGGCGTCAAATTTTTGGGAAACAGCCTGATCCACGACTTAAAGAACAAGAGCTTGTATTAAGATTTTTCTCATTACTTTTTTACAGAGATGAGTATGAAAAGCCTTTGAAAGGATTTCTCAATATGGTGATGAACAAAAACAGAAACTGTGAAGAGCATTCCAAGGAAGAATTAACAGAAATTTTCAAGAAAACGTTTGACTTCATAGTTAAAGCACTAAATCCTAGGCCGTTTAGAATTAAGAGAAATCTAAATCTAGGTGCGTATGACTCCATTTCAACAGGAATAGCTGAAAGGCTCCTTAAATCTGAAGTAAAAGATCAGAAGTCTTTTCAAAAGGCATATTCTGAACTTATCGAAAATCCTGACTTTATTCAGGTTGTTCAAGGGGGTACGTCAGATGAAAAAAATATTGAAAAGAGGTTAAAAATGGCTATTGATGCTTTTTCTAATATTAAGTGATGAGCATAAAGCGTCTTGAAATATTAGAAAAGAATTTGGAAAACCTATATTCAGAAGTTTCACTTCTAAATGAAGGAGATATAAACAAAGCTCATCTTTCAAGATATTTATGTGTTCGCACTTCTGGTTATTTGGAAAGCGTAATAAGGCATTTAATAGTCAATTTTTGTGATGGAACCTCTCCTCAACAAATAGAAAATTACTTAACGACAAGAACTAAATACATAACGAATCTGGAATATAGTAAAATCATTAAACTCTTAAGTGAATTTAGCTTAGACTGGAAAACTGAATTTGAAAATAGAGTAACAGATGAACAACGTAGCTCACTTAATTCAGTGGTTTCAAATAGAAATAACATAGCTCATGGTAATTCGGATAGTATCACATATCGTAACATGAAAGACTATTACGTTGATATTAAAGAAGTTACTCAAATCTTGAAAGATATTATTAAAAAATAATTTATACTGGAGAACAGAATTGAGAACTTACTTTAAAAATATAATATTTACTAAAACTCCCTTAAACGGATATTTTAAGTTTAAAAAAAAATTTCAAGTTTATCCTATCGACCTTAAAAACAGTCCGAGGAATATTAATGCGCGACATTTTCCTTGTATAATTGAATTTTGGGTGGATGATAAGGAAATAAAACCAATAGATGCAATCGGTTCAAGTTCTGTAAATAAAATGATTGCAAAAACAACAGCTCAGACCAATAAAATATTAGAAATCACAAACCTTTTATCAACACTTTCTAACTACAGATTTTTTCACTATCGGAATCCAGATGGAAATTGGAGTATGCCAATTCCAGAAACTGTATCTGATGAGATAAATAATATAAGCAGCCAATGGTCTATAAGTTTATTTTATTACCCAAATATGGCGACAGACCTTAAAATAAATGAATTTTCAATTGTAAAATCTGTTCCAATCAAACTCTTTCCAAAGCAATTTTATTACTTCTATGACCCGGTAGAAAACTCAGAAAAGGATATAACATTTCCAAATAATATAGAATTAGCAATAGAAAATTATTTTAAATTAAATGCTAATGATAAAATAGTTTGTGAATCTGCAATTTACCAGTTTTGTAATGGGCTTGACCTATACTCTAACATGAAAAGCTTATCCTTTATTTCAATTGTTAATAGTATTGAAACACTAGTAAATCATGAATTTAAAGATGAAATTATAGAATTTGAATGTAATGATTGTAAATCATTGAAGAACTCAACTAGAATTTGTAAAAGGTGCGGAAAACCGATATGGGGAGTAACCGCTAAATTTCGAGATTTTCTATTCAAGTATGTTTCCTCAGATCCAAAAGCAAAAAAAGTTTACAATTCTATTTATAATATTAGGTCTAAAATTGCTCATACTGAATATTTGATTTCGGGAGAAAATTATTTAAACTGGAATTTTGATGATAAGACCGAAGAATTAGGCTTAACTCATCTGAAGGCTATTCAGCTAGCTAGAAGGAGTATTAGTTCATGGCAAATTAACCGAACCAAAAAAGAAAAAAGCATCTAACATTATGTAAGAAATCATAGCCGCGCAAGCAAACGCTCAACCAAAGCTACGATTCTTACATTTAGCGTTGTACGCAAGCTGAAAAAAAATTCTGAACTCAAATGAAAGCTGAAGATTTTATTAAAAAACTAACTGAAAAAAGTAACGAACGCCCGAAAAAGGACGTGCTGAAATTTTTCAAAGATAATGATGATGAAACCGATGCTATAGGAGTAAAATTCGGAACAGTTTTTAAGTTGGCTAAAGAATTCACTGATTTACCTTTAATCGAAATAAATAAATTACTCGATAGCAAATATTACGAAATCCGAATGGGAGCTGTTAGCATTATGGACTTTCAAGCCAAAAAGAAATCAACGAGTGAAGAACGGAGAAAAGAGTTATATGAACTTTATCTTAATCGACACGACCGATTGAATAATTGGGATTTTGTTGACAGAGGAGCGTATAATATCATTGGGGAATATTTGATTGACAAATCTAAAGGCAAATTGTACGAATTAGCCAAATCTGAAAATCCTTGGGAACGCAGAACCGCTATTGTTTCAACCTATGCCTTTATCAAGACAGGGCAGTTAGAAGACACCTTTAAAATTGCAAAGATTTTGGTTGACGATGAGCACGAATTGATTAATAAAGCGGTTGGAAGTTGGATAAGAGAAGCAGGAAAAAAAGACGAAAAGAAGCTAAAATCGTTTTTGGATAAGCACGCTGAAACAATGCCTAGAGTAACTTTGAGATATGCAATTGAAAAATTTGACGAACCAACAAGACAGAAATATTTGAACAAAGGAAAATGAAAAGCCAGCGTACAACATTGTATAAAAATAATAGCGGTGTAATCGCTTAAATGAAAGTGAGAATACAAAAAAAAGGTCCGTGTTTAACCGAAAAAATTAGTGCGTAGAAATCCGCTACTATTCTTATACTAGACCGTTGGCGTGCATGAAAAGCAAAAATTGAAAGACACGAGAAAGATGCTAACTTTGCATTAGAGAAAATAATAAATGGAAAGGTTATCAACAAATAAATACCAGAAGGATATATCAAGTGCGATTAAACACTTTTGGAGTACACGTGAAGCTCAATTAACTGGACAAAAAAAAACCGACCAAGGATCAAGAGGTTCAGTTACAGGAGGAAAACAGCTAGACGGATTTATTCAGTTATTGGTTAAAGTCTCAAAAGACTTAGGGGTTCCTGAAGAATACATTTACATTAAAGGGAACAATCTACCAGGATTCTTCAGGCCGACCAAGGACTGGGACTTCTTGATCATCACACCCAGAAAACAGCTTATTGCAGTAGTGGAATTTAAATCCCAAGTTGGATCATTTGGCAACAATTTCAATAACAGGACAGAAGAGGCTTTAGGTAGTGCAATTGATTTATGGACAGCATTTCGAGAAAATGGGTTTCCACAAAAACAACAGCCTTGGATTGGATATGTAATTCTCGTGGAACAAACATTAAAATCAACCACTCCAGTTCGACTTCAAGAACCACACTTTAAAGTCAGGCCCGAGTTTGATAACACAAGTTATTTAGATAGATATGCTTTGTTTTGTCAAAAACTTATGCAGGAGCGTCACTACTCTTCAACCGCAATGATATGGACGGATAGGAATATGAAATTCGGATGCCCAGAGGACGACATATCTTTTGACACATTCCTGCTTTCTTTCATGGGGTTTATTCAAGGTAAGCTAAAAGAATTTGAGAAATGATTTACGGGATCAGATCAAATGGTAATAGGCACGGCTTGGTTTTAACAAAACCAGTTGTCGTAGAAACAATGTTGGACAGAGTTGGGTATACATCAAATCATGACCTTAGAGACATTAAAGTAATCGAACCTTCCGCTGGTGACGGTGCATTTGCAATTAAAATTATCGAACGACTTTATGATTCATCTTTAAAGTATCACTTCTCTTTTCAAAAAGCACTTTCTAACCTAATCTTTTTTGAATTAGATATGGAAATGGCTATTCTTTTACGAGATAGAATTGAATCTACTTTGAATAAATATACTACGCTTGTTCCCGATGAATTAATACGTGTTGAGGATTTCCTTTTATCGGATTCAGATAAGTGCGATTTAATAGTAGGCAATCCGCCTTACGTTAGACACGAGAATATTCCAGATGAACAGAAGGAATCATATAAAAAAAAGTTTCCCACATTCAGACACAGAAGTGATTTGTACATTGGATTCTATGAAAAGGGACTACGCTTGTTAAAAGAAAATGGTGCTCTTTCTTTCATTTGTTCAAATCGTTGGTTAAAGAATCAATACGGCCAAGGTCTCAGAAGCTTGATTCAACTAAACTACTCTCTGGATGAAATTATTGACTTAGAGGAAACATGCCCTTTTGAAGAAGAAGTAATTGCTTATCCCGCAATTACAACAATCCGTGCCTCCAAGAAGCAAAATAAATCGAATTATTATAAGATTAACGATATAGCCAAATTGCGGGATATTAATAAAGACTTTGCTATTACAAGGAGTTTAGATACTGCCAACTCTAATAATTGGTTTTCGTACGAATGGAATGGTGAAGTTTATGAAAAGTTTCTAACCACAATTGAAAGCCAAGGATTTAACATAGGAATTGGGGTTGCCACTGGATCAGATAAAGTCTTCATTAGAGAAGATTTCAAATCTCTAGTTGAAAACGAACTTTTGGTACCAATTCTGACTTCTAAAGATTTAAAAAATAATAAACTTAGTTGGTCAGGAAATTATATTTTAAATCCTTTTGATCATACTGGGAAACTTATTGACTTAACAAAATTCCCCAAGGCTAAAGAATATTTTGAATTTCACAGGGAGGTGCTTGAAAGACGTCATGTAGCAAAAAAGAATTCCAAGCATTGGTATAAAACAATTGATAGAATTAAAACTCCATTGACAAGTCAGGATAAGATAATTCTACCGGACATTTCAGGAAACTCTCACTTATTTATCGATAAAGGTAACTTCTATCCCCATCACAACTTGTACTACATTACAGGTGGAGATCATAACAAACTAGTAATTCTAGCATCTATTTTAGTATCCGACTTTATAAGAAATCAACTTTTGGAACTAGGAACGACAATGAATGGTGGGTATCCCCGTTGGCAAAGTCAGAACTTGAAGAAGCTTCGAATACCTATGATAGATGCCATGCCGAAAGAAACTTCTGATGCTCTAATCCAAGCATACCATCATAAGGATTATCATACTATAAATAAGTTGGTAACAGAGGACGAAATTAGCAACTATAGTTTTCAGGTTGGTCAAACAAAGTTATTTGAACCAGAAGGCATGGAATATGGTCAAAAATAATAGGCACGACACGCCAACACTAAATATAGGTCATTGGGCAGTTAGTGCTGAATTGGAAAATGATTACATTTAAGAAAAGATGTAAGGAATTGGTAGTTGTGAGGTTTGAAGGCCCCAACGCCCTATATTCTTAACGTTAGCACACATTCTATGAGAATCATAATACCGACATTAATCATACTAATTTCCTGCTCTACAAAAAATCAGACGAAAGTTAATTCAGAACAAGATGATACTGTCAAGTTAACTAAGGTTGACCTTCAGTCTGTCAAATCTGATAAAAGGGAAGATGAATCAACTACTACGCTAGAACTCGATTCTGTATCTTGCAATCAAAATGCACTTTTGGCGATTCACAACAACTTTGATAATCTTAATAAAGAAGACATTGCTAACTTTTTAATGACATTTCATGAAGACTGTCGCAACAATATCGAATTTTCGCAGTGGAGTAATGAACTACTTTATAAAACATTAGATTCATATACTAAAGAAGTAATGGACTTATTGATCAAACCTAGTTCAAATTTTAATCGAAAAGTAATATTATCAGAACTAGAATCTCCCATAAATGATGCGATTATGCCCCAACCTATTATTGATAAGATAAATGAAATGGACTACAATAACGCATCTGCAAAATCTGTAATAGCTGCACTGCAAACTGCAGCGGACAAGTACTAAACGTGTGCTAACATTACCTAACAGCGCATATGCTAAAGTGCTTTTTTGGTAAGTAACTGCAACTCGCCCACTCATTCTGTGTTTAAGTTCTTGGCTGCTAACAGCAGGTCTTCCTTGGGCTTTTTGCGGTGCGTGGCCCTCGAGCAGACGAGGGACGGGCGCGGGGTGCAGAAAGGTCTTTGCGAAAGCTTCTACAACTTGGCTCAAAACACAGAAATCATTAGCTTGCATCCTAAATCAGTCCGGGAGGCATACGCGAGCTAGCCGGGCGTTAGCGATCATTAGAATGAAGAAAAAAATACAGCTTCGATATTTAGTCCCAATATTTTTAATGTTTATTAGTTGTAAAGCTCAACATCATGGTTCATTTGTAGCAAATGGTAAGAGGTCTAATAGCGCAATGATTCATATAAACAAGGACAGTATTTCTTTTATAGATCCTAACTACAGTGGTGGTAAATTATTTAGAAGCACTGCCTATGAAAAAGATGGAAGTAAACTAGCATTCAAATTCGAAAACTACGGAGATGCCACATTAGAAATTCTAGAAGACGAGATTCTTTTGAAATTTAGAGGTGACATCTCAACTTTTGAAAAAGTTACTACAACAAGAAAATTGACAGGTAATGTAGAAGACGATTTGTTTACATCAGTTTGGCTATTTCAATTGCCCTATTCATCTGATTCAATTAATTTTTTCAACACTAAATATCCAGATAAATATTTATCAAGTCCATTTCAAAATAATCGGAGTGAGTTAATAAAGGTAGGTGAGGCTTATTACTTAATAACCGGATTTGATGGAGACAAAATATATCCAATCTTGTTTGAAAATGACATCTTAAAACTTCAGACTTTTGATGATTCAAAAATGAATATCGAACTAAAAAAAGTCAAAACTTTTACAGAAGATCGCTAACAGACGATATAGCGCATGGCCTTACTTAGCTATCTGCAAAGTGCCTGCTAAGCATCCCGCTTATCTGCCGCGAAGAAACTGTTGTGCTTTCTACCATCTTCTGCATGTGGGAGTTTTTAATCTTCATGGCGCAGTGTGTGTCTGATACTTTGAATGCACCGGCAGATTCGCTAATTTCATCGCAATAAATTTAGCTCGGAGGCCACAGCGCCATATCTGGTCGTTGGCACACATTCGTGACAGAAAAATGAGAACTCTATTAACCATTGTACTGATCAGCTTCACGGCTTGCGTAACATCACAGAGCGAACAAGAGAACTACCAAAATTTAATCGCTCTTGCTGATTCAACATATTCCATAAACCATTTCGAAGTCGCTCAAGAACTCTATGATTCATTATCTAAACTATTTCCTGAAAATGGTGAATACTTTTACAAACTAGGATATTCTCATAGCTTGATTTTGAACTACAAAAAGGCTAATGATGCTTACCTTTCAGCGGCTAATCTTGGGTATCGCACAGCGGACGCCCTTTACAACGCAGGTATTAATGAAACACTTTTATTGAATGATTCTCTTGCAATAATATACTTTAAAAGAAGTCTGAAGTTAAACCCTAATGATTCTGATGCATACAAAGAACTGCAAAACGCCAAACTAAGAATATCACAATAATTAACGTGTGCCAACACCATGTATGAATGCATGCGCTAAAGTGCGGTTCAAGTCGGTTCGCGCGAATGCCCGTTCTTCTGTGTTTAGAGCACTGCTCCTATTTCGGCAGTTCTTCCTTAAGCTTCAGCCTGTTTTTCAGCCCTCGAGCAGACTCGGGCGGGCTGTGAAGAGAAGGTGCTTCGCAAAGGTTGGTGCTATTTGAACATAAAAACAGAATTACTCATACGCACATTCATGCCAACTACCCCTCGTGAATCAAAAGATTTTACTACTTTCACTACAAATCAGTACGGGTGACGCACAGCGTCATACACACGTACGTTAGGCACAATTATGAAACAAAGTTTAGAAATATATTATCCGATAGTTGGCGATTACAATTTTGAAATCTACGATTTTAGTCAGAGATCTATAATAGTTGAAGAGTTAAATTCAGTTCTTTCTAAATTTAAAGTATTAAACGAAGAATGGTTAGTCAGCTATTCAATTGTCGCAGAAATAAAACCGTATGACTCTAAAGTAAATGTTCAAAATACATTAAGACCATATCTACAAGGATTAAAAGAAAAATCACTCAAATTTAGTATTGAAGTGGATATAGTTTTAGATAACTACATAGTCACGTTGCATTCTGGAGACAACATAACACGAATTGCTGATCAAAGAGAACTTCTTAATCATTTGCCATATTCCCTAACCGATATTTTTGGAAATCACCTTTTCGAAATAATTATTTTATCACAGATTTCTAGACCAGGAAGTTTGAAAATTCGCGAAGGAATAGTTTACATAAATGGTCATCGATTCGATCAAGTTTTGCCTCAAATTGCTAATGTCCGAGAAGAGCTTGAAGTACAACAGGAAATCAATTATCCAGATATTCAATATCTGAATTTTGGAGATTACTTTAATTGGATCATTAATAACAACTTACTATTTCCTGACGTATGTGTTAATCATTATCAAAAGGCTCTGGTAAATTTAACATACGTATTCTCTGAAGAGAATCGATTCAGTAGATTCATTTTTCAAATGAGAATATTAGAAATGATCTATACTAGTAATACAACTCAAATTGCTGAACAGCTAAATAGTACAATACAATTTTATTTAGGCGAATTGACATCATTTAAGAAGAGGTTAAAGCAAATGTATAATGTAAGATCAAAATTTTTGCACGGAAAAAGCGGAATATCACCATTGCATAAATCTGATTACGAAATTGAAGAACATCAGACTTTTGAACAAGAATTCCACGAAGCTTCTACTCTAAGCATATTACTAATTATATCAACCCTTCAGAAAATGTATATAGAAAATAGAAAGAAATTAAATTTCAAAATTTCATTAGAGTAAAAGGACATAACACTAGATAAGACGCAAGACTTCCTCCGGTCGTCCTCCGCTCATCATCATGCGTTGGCAACAACCAAATAGCATGCCCTTCTGGAAAAACCGAATGAAAATGACGAAAAGTTCAAATGCATAAACTGAATCCATCTATCAAATACCACTTACTTGTAGGTTTATTCTTCGCCCTGTGGGGTTTCCTCTTCATGTATTTGGTGAAACCTTTTAGTGATCAAACGACTGGATTCTTTTTTTGGATCCGATCCAGCATCGGATTCAACGTGATCGCATTCTTAGCCTATGGACTAATAGCTGTGGTCCAAAAGGCAATATTTGAAAAAATACAGAGGTGGTCTGTTGGCCTTGAAGTTAGCACCCTCTTATTTTTTTACATCATTCATACTATAGGCACATTTGCCCTGTATAAGAGCCCAATAATAAATGGTGGCTATACTTTCATTGAATGGAACACCGAAATCATGCTGAGGGCGGCAATTGTAAACCTAACTATCCTGGCCATTGCCAGAAGCTACCTTATCAAACTAATACCTGCAAAGGAAGACACCCTGATCATAAAGGGAGATAACAAACTAGATATATTAAAAATTAAGAAGGCAGAATTGATCTGTGTATCTAATGCACAAAACTATGTCGAGATTTTTTATACCCAAAGCAATACGCTTCATTCCAAACTACTTCGCACCTCATTAAAGAACTTAAAAGCAGACTTTAATTTCTTATTACAAGTACACCGTTCACACCTTATCAACCCCTCTCATTTCAAGTCGTGGAAAGACTCAAACACCATTTACCTGACGGAGATAGAGCTTCCCGTTTCCAAAACTTTCAATAAGGAACTGCTGTCGGCATAGTTTTTTGTACCTAAAACTGGGGCTTTCCTACCTGTCGGTTTTACGGTAAAATTTTTATACCTAAAAATGGCACTTTTGTACCAAAACATGCTTAAAGTGTCAATAGAGTAGATTTTTGATTCACCTTTGTTTCAAATAAAAAACAAAGAACTATGAACAAAATTACCTTACGACAAATATTAATTCCATTAATTACTGTTTCTATCATCTGCTTTCTATGGTTTGGACCAATGGAAAGAATGATCATAGAGAATATCATTATTTCGATAATAATCATTATAGCTAATTATATAGAATATAAAGGAAAGCCATTTTTAGCCCTTGGCTTTAAACGTGAAAAATTCAATTTCAAAAACATCATAGTGATTGCTCCAATAGTTGCTTTAGGGCTTTTTGCTTTGTATGCCTTTGTATTAGTTCCTGGAATTGCAATACTTACAGGAGCTCCTATAGATTATTCGAATTTTGATCAATTGGAAGGAGACCTTACGGCCTGTTTAATTGCTTTACCAATAGTATGGCTTACTGCGGGGTTTGGAGAAGAAATCATCTTTCGTGGTTATTTTATGCGACAATTCGTGAAATTCTTTGGTGATAGCAAAGCAAGTATTGTGCTTAACATTATCCTATTTGCTTGCTTTTTTGGATTTATGCATAGCCAACAGGGGATTACAGGGCAACTTGTTACAGGAACTGTAGGAGCGCTCCTGGCCCTGATTTTCTACTTGCGTAAATACGATTTGTGGTTTGTTATTGCTGTACATGGTTTTTTTGACACCATTGCTTTAATATGTATTTATTTTGGTTTAGCGTAATGATAATAGCAATAATCTCATGAACAAGTCAGCTACCAACAAACACCCTTAGCTTACTAAGCTATTTGCAAAGACTAGGCGTATCTAATATTTTAGTAGAAATTTGAAGCGTCTAGTTTACTGATGATAGTCGGACGTCATATCCCACTAGATGAGAACCAAAATATTATGCGATTAAACATTGTTTTACTCTTGCTTGCAGCTATCATTTCAACACCAACTCTTGGCCAGAAAATTTCAAAACAACTTGAGTATGAAGATATTAAATTGATTGATGGATCGACCATTACTAGTGAAGAACTTCATAATAAAGTGATTGTGGTCAACTTATGGGGAACATGGTGCAAACCTTGTATCGAAGAAATACCTGACTTAAATGAACTCTACTCCAGGTACAAGAACAAGGTTTTGTTTCTGGCGATTGCTGATCCTGCAATGGACTCTCAAGAAAAAATCAAGGAGTTTCTTGAAAAAAGAAGTTTTGACTTTGACCACCTGGTTCCTACAAGCAAGTCTATTTTCTTCAACCTCATCGGAACCGTTTCATTTCCAACTACCGTAATTTATAACTCAAAAGGAGAACTAGAAAAAAAGCTTGTAGACACTTTAACTGAAAAAGAAATCAACAAAGTGATCGCTCTACTCGATAGGCTAATTGAAGAAAGCAGAATATAACAAACGAAACGGTCACATGCCCACGGAGTGCAGAAAGGTCTTTACGGAAGTCTCTGCAACCCTGATGCTTCGGTCATGCCAAGCTTGGCTCAAAACACAGAAATCATTAGTTTATCTCTTAAGAAAGTCTTGTAGGTAACAAAAAATAAATAATGCTATGGCAAATTACATTGATGGGTTTATACTTCCTGTTCCACGAATTTACCTTGAAGAATACAAACATGTTGCTGAAAAAGTAGCTGAAATTTGGAAGGAATATGGTGCGTTGGCATACTTTGAGTATGTTGGAGAAGATCTGGAATTGGAAGGCACACGTTCTTTCATCGAAGTAGTCGATTTGCAAGAAGATGAAGTAGTTATTTTTGGCTGGGTACTGTTTCTCTCGAAAGAGATTCGAGATTCAGCAAACGAGCAAGTACCCAAAGACCCGAGAATGTCAGAGTTAGTTTCTACTTTGACTAAGTCTTCAAGATTAATTTTTGATCCTGGCCGGATGGTTTATGGAGGCTTCAAACCCCTTGTTCAGTCCAAAATCAAAGGTGGTATGACAGATTAAGATGTAGCAACCAGAAAAATTGAAAAAATGACATCTTAAAGTGTCCCTTTTAAAGGGTTAGTCATTATGCTCTTTGACTTTCAAGTTCTATCAATTATTGATAAATTGTTAAGTGATAAATTTTTCAATAACTAGAGTTACTATTTTATTATTTTTCTCGAGTGCAATTCTTCTACCATCATTTTCGGCCAACAGTCAGGATTTGAAAAATGATCTAGATTCTATCAAGTCAATCTCTAAAATCTGGGATAATGCTTTCAATGATAGAGACACTTCTATTTATTATAAATATGTAACCAATACCTTTAGTATGACTGTCGGAGGAGGCACTTCTACTGGAATCGAGAGCTTTAAAAATGGTACCAATGCATTGTTCAAAAACAGACCCGATATAATTTTTGTCATGCGACCAGCGACTATTGAAGTAAACAAACAATGGTCTTTAGCTTATGATACAGGTGAATGGATTGAAAGTTGGACCGAAAGCACTGACTTATCCAAATCAAAGATAACCGGGAAGTATTGGAGAATGTGGAGGAAGATAAATAATGAATGGATCATCATGTCCATAATATTTACTCCACTTACCTGTGCTGGAAGTTACTGCGATTAACCAAAAATATATCTAATAAAATTTACGCCATCACTTTCCTTAATGCGTTGCCAAAAAGCTTACTTTCTTCTATTGTGCCTGTGCTTATTCTAGCCCAATCGTACATAGGCGGAAATGGTCGGCCAATTAAGACATTTTCATTTTTCATATCATCTATCAGGCCGTTGATATTTCTACCCGTTTTAAAAAATACAAAGTTGGTGTGAGACTTAATATAATTCAGGTTTAGATCATCAAATAAACTATAGAGATAATTTTTAGCCTCCATATTCTTAGCCACACTAAATTTGTAGAATTCATCATCCGCCAACGCAGCCTTTGCAGCCTCTATAGCATACATATTGGTATTGGCCATTACAGCTTTCTTTAGCCTGTCGGCAATATCAGGTCGAGCAATCAAGTAACCTATGCGTAAACCAGCCAGCCCATAAATTTTGGAGAACGTTTTTGAGACAATCACATTTCTACCTTGTTTTACCAGTTTCACCATAGACGGATAGTCCGGCTCTGTAATAAAGTCGTAATAAGCTTCATCACTAAAGATGACGGCTTTATTGTCCATACTTTTGATAAAATCTTCCAAAGCAGCAGAGGGCAATAATGTCCCTGTCGGGTTATTCGGGTTGCATATAAATATCAGCCTGGTTTTGCTAGTCACCCTTCTGGCCATACCGTTGAGGTCGTGGGTCAGCTGATCATCCAGCGGAACCCGATGTATGTGTGCACCAAAATTTTCAGCATAGCGCATTAATGCCTGAAAGGTTGGATCCGCGGCTATAACCTCACCCCCATCTTTTCCATATACCAGACCTGTGGCGTGCAAGCCCTCAGTGGAACCCCCCGTAACTACCACATGATCAGTAGGTACTCCCTCTTTTTCAGCAATTGCCTCCACAAAAGTGTTAAGTACCCGAAAAGGATAACGACAGCCTTCATCAAACGACTTTGTGATTGCCTCTCTCACTTTTTTGGATGGCCCAAATGGGTTTTCGTTGGCATTGAGTCGTAATGGCTGTCCGTCAGCAGGTAGGACACGACTATTGGCCGAGGCCGCCAGTTTTTCAACACCATTAAAAGCAATAAACGCTGAGGTAAGTCCCATAGCTTTGAGCCATTGTCTTCGATCGAGGTTATTCATTATTCTTTAGTTTGGTTATTTCAATATAGTGAAATAATCGTAATGAATTTTGAGTGAATTACATTCGCAACAGCGATTAATCCTCTAACTCTACCTGTTCATCAATCATTACCTTACCCTTTAAGATGGTTGGCATGATTCACATTTCTCTGTGAATAACTTTGAAAGAGTTTGCAATCTAACTTTCCGTCTACAGTTAAGAGCTCTTTGTCTACAGGTTCATATCTCGATAACTAATACTCATTTCTTTGGTGTTACAACTAAATGCTAAATTTTATATGAACAATCGAAAATTACCACTACTACTCAGTCTTCTTTTCTTGCCGCTGTTACTTCACGGACAAACCAAGAAGATTCAAAATAATGTCATAACTGAGATTCAAAACCTCATGATTGACAATTATGTATTTTTGGACAAGGCCAAAGAGACCAATCTTCATTTGGCAAGCTTGATTAAAGAAGATCAATTTACAGTTTATAAAAGCCCGGTGCATTTTGCTAAAGCACTGTCAAAAGAATTGCAAAAGATCACAAAAGACAAACACCTTAATATAGTACCTCCCCCGCGACCACCTGGAGAAGAATCTGTAGAATTGGATTTTATCAGCAGACATCTTAGAAATCTCGTAAGATTTAGAGAGGGAGGTTTTGGTAAGATCGATCTGTTAGATGGAAATGTTGGATATATTGAGTTAAATGGATTCAGACGAGAAGATATACCCAAAGTAGATGTCGTGATGAATTACTTCAATACTGCTGATGCTCTCATTATCGACTTAAGAGAAAATGGGGGTGGTAATAGCCTGGGCCTTTACCTGACCAGCTATTTTCTTAATGAAGATGTACCACTAAGTGGCCTCTACGAGCGTAGAACGGACACATACAGTGAGCTAAAAACCACAAAAGTACAAGGTGAAAAACGACTTGATATGCCTGTGTATATCCTTACCAGCAATTTCTCCTTTTCAGCCGCTGAAGCTTTTGCTTATGATTTACAAGCAAGAAAAAGAGCCATCATTGTAGGCGAAAAAACAGGTGGAGGTGCCCATCCGGTTAATTTTATGCGACTACCGCACGGCTATGGAATCATCATGCCCTATGCCCGATCTATCAATCCAGTAACAAAAACTAACTGGGAGGGTGTCGGTGTATCACCCGATGTGCTCACCACTAAAGAAGAAGCCTTAGAAAAGGCACTGGCACTAGCCACAGAAAGTGCCAAAACTTACAGAGAAGAGCCATTTAATAAACTCAAATCCTTATTTCAGCAAAAACAGCTATCAGCAGCAGATGAAATAAAAATACAGAAACTTTTAGCTCTTATACTGAGCAGAAAGCACATGGAAGATTTCATGGTCAATGGCATGGGCTATACTTATTTGGAAAACGAACAAATAAACGCGGCCCTGGCAATATTCAAGGCTAATGCCAACCTATTCCCTGATTCACCCAATGCGCATGATAGCTATGCCGAGGCGCTAGCACAGAGTGGCCGCTCAAAAGATGCGCTAAAGCATTATCAATTGGCAGTAAATCTTGCAGCAGAACAAAATGATAGAAGGTTAGGCCAATACAAAAAGAATATGACCAACTTTGAGGCTTCTTTAAATCCGTGAGTTTCGGTTAAGAATGATTAAGAATACTACTTTATCTAAGAAATCTATAGGTCATGCGATCTTTTGGGTCATTATGCTGGTATATTACATCAGCTCTTCCTGGCCACATGAGTCTGATAAGGTTTTCTTAATGGAGAGGATGCTTTCTAAAACGGTGGTTCAAATCGTGTTGTCTTATGTATTTATTCTATTACTTATACCGAGATACTTAAATAGAAAAAAAAGACTTTCTTTTTTACTATATGGCCTTTTTTCAGTGTATAGTGCGTATGTATTACATACCGCTATACGCTGTTTTTACCTGGTGCCAAAATACCCCGAAATTTATCAATATAGACCTCCTTTGGAGTTTATCGAGCGTATAACCAACGGCTATGCTTTTCTGGGAAACATCACTTCACTCATTTTTCCAGCCGTGATACTTATAATTATTGACTACTATAAAAAACAAAGTGAATTGAATAGCCTGAAGGAACAAAAGCGGGCTATAGAATTAAACCTGCTCAAACACCAGCTCAATCCTCACTTTTTGTTCAACACGTTAAATAATCTATATACGCTTGCGCTAAAAAAATCAGACAAGACCCCTGATGTGATCGAAAAACTTTCTGATATACTCGATTATATGCTTTATCAATGTGAAGCAAAATATGTCTCTTTAGTAAATGAGGTGAAACTCATTGAAAATTACATTGCATTGGAAAAATTAAGATACGGCAAGCGCGTTGCTATCAATTTTACTCATGAAATAGATCAACATGTTAAAATTGCGCCTCTACTTTTACTTACCTTAATTGAAAATGCGTTTAAACATGGTGTGAGTCAGGAAGTGGATGTAGCTACTATTAATATAGCCCTCAGGGCCAATCAGCATACCATTCTTTTTGACATAGAAAACAGCAAGCCTCCATATAATTCAGAACCAAGCAACAGAAATACAATTGGGATGCGGAATATTGAAAAACAGCTTCTCTTACTTTATCCAGATAAACATCATTTGGAGATTAATGAGTCTGACAAAAGTTTTAAATTACACCTTGAGTTAAATGCCAATGCCCTATAAATGTGTGATTATCGATGATGAAGAGCTGGCCAGAGAGCTCATAGCCACACACTTAAACAGGTTTGAAGACTTTGAATTGGTGGCAAGTTGCGCATCAGCCATTGAAGCCCATAAGATCTTACAAGAAACCTCCATTGATTTACTGTTTTTAGACATTGAAATGCCAGTATTAAAGGGTATAGATTTCTACAAGAGCCTTGAAAATAAGCCTAAGGTTATTTTTACAACGGCCTACCGAGACTATGCATTTGATGGTTTTGAATTGAATGCCATCGATTTTTTACTTAAACCCATAGTTTTTGCAAGATTTCTTTCAGCCATTGAAAAGTTCAAAGCCAGTGTCAAACCACTGGAGCAAGACCTTGATTTAGACCACATATATATTCAGAGCAACAAAAAGCATATTAAAATTGATTTTGATAAGGTGTTATTTGTAGAAAGCCTCAAAGACTATATAAAAATATATCTGGAGAATGATACACTTACGATAAAACATGGTTTAGGTGCTTTCGCAAACAAACTGGATAGTAGATTTTGTAGAATTCACCGGTCATTTATCGTCAATCTTCAAAAGGTTACTGCATATACTAAAAATGATGTGGAGATTGGAGACAAAGAAATACCCATTGGTGACCTTTATAGAGAGGATGTGATTTCATCACTTGAATCTCAATAAACTTAGTATCCCCCAACATATTTTGAATGATCACATGAATGACATCAGTTATACAAGGAGATTTTCATTGATAAAAAAAGTCGTGACACGACTTTGGTAGAAGGCACCTGGATAGCGATATGGAAAAAACAACAAGATGGTAGTTGGAAGGTACGGATGTCTACCTGGCACAATTAATTATCCTGGCAATAGTTTAAACACAGCCTTTCCTTTGACAATACGGCTGATTCACTAAAACTGAAAATAAATAAATTGTTGACCGCTTGTTTGCACGATCATGAGTCCAAAGATCATGATTGACCAACCTAATGCCAGCAACCACACTGGTGTTCTACCAATTACTTCTACCAATGAATGATTCCTCATAGCAAAATGCCCGAAAAACATAAGAGAAACCACCCCTAAAACCAATACAATATGATTAGAGATGAGAATGGGTGTTTCTCCATGAATAAAAAACATTGACTTCAATATACTCATGGCGTTTTCAAAACTCTTTGCCCTGAAAAACACCCAGGTAATATTTACGCAATTGAAAGTGAGAAAGGCCAGAAACAGGCGCATTGCAAGTGTTTGTTTCCCAATTTTTATATAATTCTTTAACAATCGCTCCACCACCAGGTACAACCCGTGCAAAAAGCCCCAAAACACAAAAGTCCAGGCGGCACCGTGCCACAACCCACCCAGCAGCATCGTCAGCATTAAGTTGACGTACGTGCGTCTAACACTTATTTTATTTCCACCTAAAGAAATATAAAGGTAATCGCGCAGCCAGCTCGACAGTGAGATATGCCATCGCTGCCACAATTCGGAAAACCCAATACTGCCATAGGGATATCTGAAGTTATCCGGTAGGGCAATACCCAACATCAGGGCAATTCCTATGGCACAAAGTGAGTAACCGGCAAAATCAAAAAATATTTGTCCAGAAAATGCCAATACCCCAACCCAGGCATCCAATGGAAGTAAGGCAGCTGAAGCCCCAAACACTTCATCTGACACCGGACTAAAAAGTGAATCTGCAAATACAGTCTTTTCAAATAAACCAATTGTTAATAACATTACACCCATAAAGAACTGGTTTTGCGTAGCGCGCTTTTTCTCATAAAACTGGGGAACGAGCTCATCAGACCTTACGATCGGTCCTGCGACCAATTGAGGGAAAAACGTTACATAAAGGGCAAAATCAAGAAATGTTTTAGCCGGTTGGATTTTTCTCTTATATAAATCGATAGTATAAGACATCGTCTGAAATGTATAAAAAGAAATACCCATGGGTAGAAGAATATCCCAGGCTGGTGGCGTGTACTCAATGTTGATAAGTGCCAGTAGGTACTGAAAATTTTCTAACAGAAAATTACCATACTTAAAAAAGACCAAAAAACCGAGATTGACGCAGATACTTAGAATAAGCCACATCTTTCTTTTGCGCTTATTTTCTTCAACGGTCAACCGTTTACCTGCCATCCAATCTACTACTGTAGAAATCCACAACAGCAAAATGAGAGGCGGGTTCCACAACCCGTAGAAAACGTAACTGGCAATGAGTAGCATCCCCTTTTTTAGCTTCCATGATATGGGTATGATATAATAAAAGATCAATACAATAATCAGAAAAGCAATAAAACCAAGCGTATTGAATAACATAGGCTAAAGCAGTTCGTCCTCGCGGAGCAGTTTGATGATGGTTTTAGTATATAGATCAGCGTCTTTGCGATTGAGATGTGACCATTCAGGAGGGATCAAATTTTTGGTGTCCTCATGATCCATGAAATGATATCCGGGGCTATTAGATGCTCTCAGTAACCGATCCCAATACTTATCGCGAGGGAATAAAATTGGCTCATTTTCTAAATATCCTCCAGTGACTGGTGGCCTGATTAGTGCGATACGACCACCTTTTTCTTTAAATTTCTTAATCAGACCGACATAATGGTCCATAATTACATCTACGCTATCCTTATAGCGATTTTTCCAAACAGGGGGCGTCCAGATAGCAGTCTGTCGATTTTGTAAAACCGTGTCTGTCTCCATCCCTTTTAGCATGCGGATATTACGATATTGATCCATATGAACCATCGGTGGCCATAAGGCCTGATTTTGAACAGAATCTCTATTTTCAAATGGTAATCGTTCAATCAGAATACGTAAGCTTAAATCTTCCTGGATATAGCTAAATTGTGGATCGATGTATTGAAAAATCCAATGACTGAAACGCTGCGCATAGGTGCGCTTATAATAATGGTCGACAAAGTCCCTTCCCTTGCCAGCCCCCCAACTATCTTTTACAGTGAAAAATAACCCAGGAGCAACACTCAATACTAAGAGACCATCAAATTCGCTGTTATCAACAATATCCGCCAAAGGGTGAAACGGTGAGCTACCCGCGTAGGCCAACATAATGGGGCGAGTACCCGTAATGGAATCCCACAAGTGAATATTGATATCAAAATGCCCTCTTGATGAACCCATAATAATTACATCATCTTTGCCAAGGTCATCTACTCTTCCGCGCCAATCAGCCCAATAGTCGAGGTTTTGTGAATCATAACCGGCAGGCCATCTTTCAACATATCGCCAATAGAGCTCATAAGGTATTAATAATAGAATGGCTATCAACAGAGAGATCAGAAACAGCTTCAGGTTTAATTTTTCACTCATCAGCTGGTACGATAAGAATGGGAATACTTAATTTTTTAATCATTTTAATGGAAGTGTGTCCTACAAATGTTTCATAAAGAAATCCGTGCCTATGACTACCTATGATCAATAGGTCGATATTCAATTTCTCCACTTCCTTCTCAATCATTTCAACGGTAGGTCCCTGGATCAATAAACCTTCAGCATCGATAGATGCTTGCCTAAAGTCATCCATAATTTTATGTAGGTGCTTGTGTTCAGCTCTTAGCTCATCAGCCCGTGACTGTCGGATATACTCAGGACCAACTTCATAGCCCACAAAATCAGGCTCGGGAGCAGTAATATGAATAATCCAAATTTTAGACTTGAATTTTGAGGCAAGGCTCTTAGCCTGCATAATCAATTGCTGATCAGAAGGTTTAAGGTCGAGAGCCAGAAGTATATTTTTCAATGGTCAGGGTTAGTGGGAAGCAATATATATTAAATTATTTAAACTTCCTATGACTTAATTCATACGGAAAGTAGAATAACCTAAAACCCACAAACATGCCGATCAGCTGCTATTAGCGCTGTCCTCCCTTAAATTTATGATGCAACTTTCTGGGCTGATTAAGCTGCATGATTATTTAAAATTCCAGACGCTAAATCACATTTAAGGTAGCATCTGGAATATTGTATTTCTAATTAATCTGCTTCACAGCTACATCCAACTTTCATATAGCCTTCTCCTAACTCATGCCAGTCAAAGGCCTGGTTGTAGTTATTGTTTTCCCAGTAAAACTGCGACCGCTCTGACGGGTTATTTCCAATCTCGTTCATAGTTTCCGTATCGTAAAGTCGGCCATTTACCATCGTGTACTTCACACTGTTCGTGTTCTTAATATCCTCAAGCGGATTTTCATCAAGCACTATCAGGTCGGCAAGCTTACCTACTTTCAAAGAACCAATCTGGTCGTCCATGCCAAGATAATTGGCTCCATTCAAAGTAGCTGCTCGCAGCGCCTCCATATTGGTCATACCTCCTTGTTCGAACATCCACAGTTCCCAGTGTGCACCGAGTCCCTGCAACTGTCCATGCGCACCAAGATTTACCTTTACACCGGCATCTGTAAGTGATTTGCATGTTTCAGAAACAAGGATATGGCCATTGTCATATTCCTCATCAGGCACCATCGTTCTGTGTCGCGAACGTGAGTCAATCACACCTCTTGGGTAATATTTGAGTAGTTTCTCATTTTCCCAAACATTGTTTTTCTGATAGAAAAAGTACTCTCCATTTAGGCCGCCATAGTTTACGATCAACGTTGGTGTGTAACCTGTTTTGCTATTACCCCAAAGCGTATGAATATCCTTATACACAGGAGCCACAGGAATGTTGTGCTCCACACCCGTATGACCATCAACTACCATGGTCATGTTATGATAGAAAGTTGAGCCCCCTTCAGGTACAACCAACATATTGAGCTCGCGGGCTGCCTGTATCACCTGCTGGCGCTGGTTTCGTCTGGGCTGGTTGTAGCTCTTTACAGAAAATGCACCAAAGGCCTTAGTCCTTCGCAACGCTGATCTTGCATCATCCAGACTGTTTATTTTAGCTTTGAAGTCACCATCTGCGCCATATAGAATGATACCTGTAGAAAACAGTCGGGGGCCATGCATTTGTCCTGATTTGATCATTTCTGACAGACCAAATACAGTGGTTGTATTAGCCGATGGATCATGTGAGGTGGTTACACCAAAAGCAAGGTTGGCGTACAATGGCCAATGCTTTTTAGGCTGAATACCGTATCCAAAGGCACTTACGTGCGCATGTGCATCGACAATACCCGGCATGATGGTTTTTCCTGATACATCATAAACTTTGGCACCTGAAGGCACAGCTACATTTGCTCCGAGTGCTGTGATTTTATTGCCTTCAACTACAATGGTTCCATTTTCAATTATTTCATCGCCTTCCATGGTAATAATTCTAGCACCTGTAAACGCAATCGTTCCAGAAGGCACATACGTTTTTTGCGACAATCCAATTTTAAGTCCTAAAGTATCTACTGGCGGTATGCTGTCTGGAGAGTTGGCCAGGAATGTAAATCGCTCGTGTATGTCGTTGCTAAAGTATTCATCACCCAACGTCCAGAAAATTTTCTTACTATCAGCCGACCAATGCAGGTTGATACCCGCATCACGAGTAAGCTGCGACACCGGAACTGCTTTGCTGCCGGGGTCGATATTTACTGACTGGCCCGTCTTAGGTAGCGGTGCCACATATGCCTTATGTAAATTGATAAAGGCCACCCATTTATTATCCGGGCTTGGCACAATTCTATTGGCATATTTCGACTCTACATGCTCTTTTTCATCGGCTCCTTGTAAGTTGACACTCTTCAGCTTTTTAGTTAAGCTCCCGAAAAAATACCCTCCCGTTTGGTAGAAAATGCGATTGCCATCCGCGCTATACACAGGGTATTCTCCTTCATCAATTATGCGCGTAGCGGCACCTCCGTTGCTGGAAACCGTATAAATTCCCGGTTGCTTATCGAAAGTTCCACCTAAAATGCCGTTACCAGACTCTTTTACAAAAACCACCGTATTGCCATCTGGCGACATACTTGGCGATCTGTAAATCCCTTTCTGCTGAGTAAGTTTAACAGGTGCATTGTTTCTGCCTTTAAGAGACAATTTGTAAACGGCTCCCATTTGCTCATCATCCCAGGTCACATATACGAGTGTGCTGCCGTCCTTAGAAAATGAAGGCTCAAACTCATGGTCCGTTGACTTTGTCAAACGCTGCGGCTTACCATTTGGCAACGATTTTTTATAAAGATGCCCCAAGGCATGAAAAACGAGTGTCTTTCCATCTGGAGAAGTCACCGCATTTCTAATCACTTTTACATCAAACTCCTCCGGGTTGATATCTTGCTTAAACTTAAGCGCCTCGGCTATTTTAATCTTGTTCTCAACTTTAAAAGGAATTTCTGTCACTTCCAGACTAGCAACGTTGAGTTTCTTGATCTTACCTCCAGCCCACAGGTAAATAAATTTATCGTCAGGACTCCAGGCATAATTGGCATAAGTACCGAAAATCGCCCACGCCTCTGTCTGGTCTTTATTCAACTTGTCGTAAATGGGCCACTCCTCTCCGGTTTCCAAGTTGTGTAGGTATAGCACTGATTTGGTGCGCACGCGTTTTACAAAGGCTAGCCATTTGCCATTGTGTGAAACCATAGGCCTTGAAGCTCCACCCGGTCCACCAGTAATGGTTGTTGTTTCACCATCCTCAAAACTGTATCGCTTTACCTGGTAGATCTGGCTATTTGGATCTTTGTTATATTGAAAAAAGCCACCGGGATACACGTCTTCACAGTAGTACAAATATTTGCCATCGGGCGAAACTGAAGGCTCATTCACGTCTTGTTGGTCATTTTTTCTTTTGGTCAGCTGCAATCCGCTACCACCTGTAATGTGATACATCCACATTTCACCCGCACCCAGGCTACGCTGTGAAGTAAAGTGCTTTCTCGCAATCAGGTACTGTCCATCAGGTGTCCATACCGAATTATTTAACAAGCGAAAATCTTCCTTGGTGATTTGTCTGGCATCACTGCCATCGGTATTCATTACCCAAATATTGTCACCTCCACCGGCATCGCTGGTAAATGATATTTGCTTGCCATCCGGGCTAAAACGTGGTTGCAATTCATAAGGCAAACCTGAGCGCAACGCTTTGGCATCGCCTCCTGTAGACGGCATGATGTATATGTCCCCGAGTAGGTCAAACACAATCTGGGTCCCATCCGGGCTCACATCGAGGTTCATCCAGGTACCTTCATCGGTTGATAAATCAACTTCTTTAAATCCCCAATCACCTTCGGGATTAGCAACATCCCATTTTTTATCCTGAGCAAATAGGCCCATTGGTAAAATGAGTAAGAGTAATACTTTGACAATTTTCATTTTATGGTGGTTTTAGTTATTCACATTCTAAATCTGGAATCGAGGCTCCCAGCTTTTCAGCTTGTTGCCAATCAGCTACTGCAGCTTTCTTTTCTCCGATGATACACTTCACACTTCCCCTGTTAAACCAGGCCTCTGCATAGTTGGGTCGCAAGGCAATGGCCTTATCAAATGCAGCGATTGCTTTCTGAAATTTATTTAACTGAAAGTAAGAATAGCCTATTTCGTAATGTACTTCCGCATAATTAGGGTCTAGCTTTAAGGCTTTCTCATAGCTTTTTATTGCTGCTATATTCAACTGGATCTGCGACTGACAAACACCTTTCAGATAATAGGTTTCTGCATTGGTTTTGTCCAACTCAATAGAAGCCTGAAACTTCTCGATGGCCTCATCAAAAGCTCCCTTTTGATAAGCAACATAGCCGCTGTCTAGTAGTTGTTTGGCTGTTTGTGCCTGTAAAAAGCCGGCCGCAAATAGGCTAAGTAATAGAGTGAAAGAAATTTTCATCTATCGAACTTACACACAACTACATTAATTTGGAAATCGGAATGTGCAAACGGTACTGCAGTAACTTATCGTGGCTGTCAGGCTGACGTACTCAGAATCTACTTCAAAACGAATCACATTTTGTGAGTCTGAATGTGACATTAGCCAAATTAGATCAAAAAAATTGCTATTTTTATAACATGAACCTATTGAGAAAAATCGGTTATTTCACAGCATTTGTTATTCCTGCACTAGTTATTGTGGGGTATTACCTGGGCGGTTGGTGGAATTACCTGGCCATCGCTGAGGTGTTTATTATCCTTCCGCTAATTGACCATCTGCTGGGGGTAAATACAGATAACGTACCCAAAGAAAAAGAAACTACAGTAGCCAACGATTATTATTATAGGTTTATCACTTTCCTCTGGACGTACTTTCAGGTCGCATTCATAGGCTGGGGTATTTATGTCACCTGTTTTGGTAACATCACAGCAATACACGAGTGGATAGGATTTACTTTAAGCTTTGCGCTAGTTACAGGAGGCATTGGCATAACGGTAGCCCATGAACTGGGTCATAAAAAAGAAGCCATCGAGAGATTTTACAGCAAAGTATTGTTACTCACTGTTTCGTACATGCACTTTTATATTGAGCACAATAAAGGACACCATGTACAGGTAGCCACACCGGAAGACCCGGCCACAGCCAGAAAAAATGAAAACTTTTTTGCCTTTTGGTTTAGGTCAGTAGTTAAAGGGTATCAACATGCCTGGCATATAGAGAATAAGCGGCTAGAAAGAAATGGGAAAAGCGCCTTCAGCCTGAGCAATAACATGATTTGGTTTACCTTATTACCGATATTGGTTTGTGGTGCCATCACGGCAGGGTGCAGTATTTATGCTGGCTATTTTACCTGGCAAGTGCCTACTTTCTTCTTTGGCCAGAGCTTTCTCGCTTTTACATTGTTGGAGCTTGTTAATTATGTCGAGCATTATGGCATTATGAGAAAGAAAAACGCAGATGGCCGATACGAACGTGTAACGCCCATCCACTCCTGGAACGCCAGCCATTTATTAAGTAATTTCTTCCTATTCCAACTGCAGCGCCACTCTGACCACCATGCCAATGCCATTAAACGATATCAGATATTGCGGCATTATGATGAAAGTCCGCAGCTTCCTGCTGGCTATCCCACCATGATTATGATCGCCATGGTGCCACCCCTATGGTTTAAACTAATGAACCATCGTCTTGAGCAGTGGCATACCAATACCGAATTGGCCAGTAAATAACCTTTCCCTTGGGTGCAACCCTTTCAATTGGCAAAGTGTCTTTATGACGTGATTGCTTGTAACCTTTCCAGGTTTCTTAAGTATTACATCAAAACTCACTTACAACAGCCATGGTCAAAAACTACATTCTGGTTACAATTCGTAACCTCTTCAAAAACAGCATCTACTCATTCATCAACATTGCTGGCTTAGCAATTGGCATCACGTGTAGCATACTCATTTTTCTATGGGTCGAAGATGAAACCTCCTACGATGAATTTCTACCGAAAAATGATCGGTTGTACCAGGTATGGGCCAATGCATCATTTGATGGCAAAATCAATTCATGGCGATCGGTGCCGCTTCCCACTTATGAGGCCATCAAAACGCAGGATGCTAATATAGTTAACTCATCAGTCTTGGGTTGGGGAAGCACTCATCTACTGCGATACGAAGACAACCGCATGAACAAGCAGGGTTATTTTGCCAGCAAAGAGTTTTTAGAAATGTTCCAGTTTCCGCTTGTTGAGGGCTCTGCTGAAACTGTACTCGATGACCCATACTCGATTGTAATTACCGAAAAGTTGGCCAAAATCCTGTTTGGAGATGAAGACCCAATGAATAAGATCGTAAGGTTTGATGACGAAAATGACCTGAAAGTAACGGGTATTCTAAAGGACATTCCGTCTAATTCCTCTTTTGAGTTCGAGTATCTCGTACCATGGAAATTTCGATCAATCACACAACAATGGGTGAGAGATAACGAAGACAACTGGGGTAATTATTCATTCCAGGTGTTTATCGAAATCAATGATCCTAAAAACATAGCTAATGTAGAGGCATCTGTGACGCCCATGCTTACGGAAAACGGGCAGGATGATATAGAACGTGAGTTTTTTCTGCATCCACTGTTGAAATGGAGGCTCTATTCAAATTTCGAAAATGGGGTAGCTACAGGTGGCATGAGCGATTATGTGAAGCTGTTTACCATCATTGCAGTATTCATTTTGGTGATCGCCTGTATCAACTTTATGAACCTAGCTACTGCCCGGTCAGAACGTAGAGCTAAAGAAGTGGGAATAAGGAAAAGTGTAGGCTCTCGTAGGTGGGAACTGATTGTGCAGTTTTTGAGCGAGTCAGTCTTTATCGCATTTATCTCATGTGTCATCGCGGTTGTAATCGCACAACTCTTACTACCATCTTACAACGAGCTGGTTGATAAGGAACTATTCATCGACTATACTTCTGCTCAATTCTGGATCTCAGTATTAGCTATCATATTGGTTACAGGTGTCGTTTCTGGAAGCTATCCCGCTTTTTATCTCTCTGGATTTCAGCCAGTAAAGGTTTTGAAAGGTAAAGTCAAACCAGGTAAAGGTGCCAGCACACCGCGTAAAATTCTTGTCACGCTGCAGTTCGGTTTTGCTATTTTCCTGATTATAGGCACCATTGTGATTTACCAGCAGATACAACTTGTACAAAATCGTGAACTGGGTTATGATCAAAACAATCTCATTTCTATTAGGCTCAATGACGATATTGACGATAATTATGAAACCATAAAACTAGAACTTGAAAGTAGTGGATCGGTTGAGTCTGTTACGAAATCAAACAGTCAAATCACGAGTATTAATTCTAACAACTTTCTCGGCTGGCCGGGTAAGCCTGAAGATCTCAGAGTAATATTCACTACCATCGCTGGTGATTATGACTATGCCAAAACAATGGGCATCAAAGTGCTGATGGGTAGAGATTTTTCCAAAGATTTTAAGAGCGATACAGCCGCCATCGTCATAAACAAAGCTGCGCTTGACTTAATGGATTTACCTGAACCGGTCATTGGCACCCAACTTGATCTGTGGGGAGATAAAAGAACACTGATTGGAGTAGTAGATAACGTATTGATGGGATCAGTACATGACCCAATCAAACCGATGTTTATGGTCATTGACAACTGGTGGGGATATGTGACTATCCGTTTACGAGAAACGAATAACCTACAGGCTTCTTTAGAGGAAGTGAAAACAGTTTTTGAAAAGCATGATCCTGCGCACCCGTTTGAGTATGAGTTTATGGATGAAGAGTTTGAGAAGAAATTCAGCACCATCAACCTGACGAGTAGATTGGCTTCCATCTTTGCCTTCCTGGCTATTTTAATTACAGGATTAGGGTTATTTGGGCTGGCTAGTTTTACAGCCGAGCAACGCACCAAAGAAATTGGTATTAGAAAGGTGTTAGGGGCTTCAGTAGGTAATTTGGTAGGTCTCATCTCAAGAGAATTTTCAAAATTGGTGATTTTATCATTTCTCATTTCATCACCTATTGCCTGGTACCTGCTTAATCAGTACCTGGAAAGATACCCTATCCGCACGGAAATCGGTTGGTGGGTTTTTCCACTTACAGGACTAGTTGCGTTATTGTTTGCCGTAGCCATTGTAGCCAATCAGGCATGGGGTGCAGCTAAAGCCAACCCAGTGAAGTCGTTGAGAAGCGAATAGAATTAGAGGTTAGAGGTTAGATGTTGGAGGTTAGATGTTGGAGGTTAGAATCTTGGATCTGAGAAAAGATTTTTTGAGATCGTGATATTCTTCACAATGACCCTTTCAATTCCCTAAAGGGACGTTCTTAGCATCACGCATTAGGGATGGGGTAATTTTGAGTACTAAAGAAAAAATCTTCTCTCGGATTATGGGTGAGTTTAGTCGCTTATCATTTAGAATTTAAAACTTTTAAACTTTCGCCAACTTCACCACTACCGATTTGCTGATTGGTGTTTTGCTACCACGGGCATAGTGATTGTGTGGTATCACTGGGTTTGCTTCAGGAAAATAGGTCCCGATGCATCTACTCGGTATATCGTAGGGTATAACCAAAAACTTTCTGGCTACCCGATCTACACCATCATAAGTGCTAACAATATCGACCACATCTTTGGTATTGAGTCCTGCTGCCTGCATATCAGATTCATTCATCATCACTACTCTGCGCTCATTGAAAATGCCTCTATAGCGATCATGAAGTCCATAGATCGTAGTGTTGTACTGGTCATGACTTCTGATTGTCATCATCAGGTACTCATCGGAGGACAGCTTGTGATCAGGATTTTCGTTGATCGTGAAATTTGCTTTACCAGTGTCGGTTTTAAAATCTCCTTCTCTCGCACCATTCGGCAAATAGAAGCCCCCTGCACGTCTTACTCGCTGGTTGTAGTTATCAAAACCTGGGATCGTTCGTTCTATGGCATTTCTTATGTTATCATAATTTGCAACTAAATCATCCCATTCTACACTTGATCTATCTCCAAGCGTAGTTTTGGCCAATTCAGCCACTATTTTAGGTTCACTTAACAATTGGTCGGAGGCTGGTTTATTGCCTCCCTGAGATTTATGCACAACACCAGTGGAGTTTTCTACGGTGACAAATTGCGTCCCACTGGCTTGTTTATCAATTTCAGTTCTACCTAGACAAGGGAGTATAATGGCTTCCTTACCGTGTATTAAATGACTTCTATTAAGTTTAGTTGACACATGCACTGTAAGGTCGCATTGCTGCAAAGCCTTAGCTGTATACTCCGTATCAGGAGTGGCTGAGAGAAAATTGCCACCCATAGCAAAAAACACTTTGGCCTTACCTTCACCCATGGCCTTGATGGCTTCCACAACATCATAACCCGTTGCTTTAGGTGGTTCAAAATCAAAATTCTCCTTCAGTTTTTGCCCAAACTCTGGTTTAAGTTTTTCCCAAATACCCATCGTACGATCGCCTTGCACATTGCTATGGCCCCTGACCGGACAGGTGCCAGCACCCGACTTACCAATACTACCTTTCAATAAGAGCAGGTTTACTATTTCTCTGACGTTATCGACCGCATTTTTGTGTTGCGTAAGACCCATGGCCCAGCATACAATAATTTTACTCTTTTGAGCCAGTAGATCAACCGCTTCCTCAATCTTTTCCTTAGAAACACTTGTTTGAGATTTGAGCTCCGATAAATCATACTTATCTAAATCAGATATAAATATCTCATAACCGCTTGTATTATTTTGGATAAAGTCGTGATCAATGACCCCACCATGTTCTGCTTCTTTTTGCAACAGCATCTTTAGCATTGCCTTTAGCAATGGCACATCACCATTCACCCGAACTTGCAAAAACAGATCGGTTAATGCCGTACCCGCACCTAGCATATCTAACGGACTTTGAGGGTGTTTAAACCGAATCAGGCCAGTTTCGGGAAGTGGGTTGATCGTGATAATCTTGGCTCCATTCTTTTTGGCTTTTTGTAATGCGGTGAGCATTCGAGGGTGATTAGTCCCGGGGTTCTGTCCCATAATCACAATCACTTCTGCCTTGTAAAAATCATCCAGTTTAACAGAGCCTTTTCCTATGCCTACAGTCTCTGAAAGACCCGTACCACTTGATTCGTGACACATATTAGAACAGTCAGGTAGGTTATTTGTACCATACTGCCTTACAAATAACTGATATAGAAATGCTGCTTCATTGCTTGTACGTCCGGAAGTATAGAAAATGGCTGCATCGGGAGAGTCTAGTTCGTTGAGCTTAGCTCCTATCTTCTGAAAAGCCGCATCCCAGCTTATCGGCTTGTAATGATTTGCTCCCTTTTCAAGCACCATCGGTTCTACGACCCTACCACTTTTACCGATTTCATAATCAGACCAAGATGATAACTCGGCCACGCTGTGCTTTTCGAAGAATGAGGCATCCACCTTTGCAGTGGTAGCCTCCTCGGCAACGGCTTTAGCTCCATTCTCACAAAACTCAACAGCCGATCGTTCATCATCCGGATCTGGCCATGCACAACCCGGGCAGTCAAACCCTTTAAACTGATTGAGCTTGAGCATCGATTTTGTGCCCTGCACTACACCCACTTCTCCATACACGTGCTTCATAGATGAAACAACTGCAGGAAAACCTCCCGCTACCTTTTTAGGCTTAGTCAGCTTCAATCCGGTAAGTGTTTCTGGTGGTTGTGCGTAAATCTTATTTGACATATAGCGTAAATTAAAGCATTATTTAAAAATAATGGATTTGATTGATTTGGAAGTTAGATCTTGTTCAAAGTTCTCTCGACTTCGCTCGAGATGACAAGGACGAATTATAAATCAACCAAACATAACCTCTCGATTTAAAAACTTCCATTTTGGATTTACTTTATTTATCAGCCACTCCTTTTTCTTTCTACTCCATCTTTTAAGTTGTTTCTCACGATCAATAGCATCTTCTATGGTTAAATACCTTTCAAAATAAATGAGCTTATAACAATAATATCTGCCAGCAAATGAGTCTTTCTGTCCCCTATTTTCAAAATGTTGTAAAAGTCGCGTGTGCAGGTCATTGGTGACACCAATATATAGCACCTCTTTTGCTGGATTGGTTGTTATGTAAATAAAATAATTACCTATCATGTTAATTACAAAGAGTTTTAGAGCATATTGAAGCCGACAAAATACTTAACCCGTCATCCCGACCTTGTGGAGGGACCTTTGAATATTCTGATACTGAATAGTTAGGCCTTAGGGTTTTGAAACAAATCACTCTCGTCTTCATTTCTCGGAATAAGACATTGAAAATCCTTTTCAACAAGTATTGAAAGGCTCTCATTATTTTTGAGTGTTTGTTCCTCCGAAATACCTACCTGTTCTGTAGATGCCCATTGCTCACCTTCCTTTCGAGGTATTGCAACTGTTATAAATTCACCATTAAAACTGGCAACAACATCTCCCCTATCTTCTGACTGTAATGTATAGATGAGTTGATTCTCTCCAAAATGAATACTATCACTCACCCTGCCGTTGCTCGCAAACTCCTCCACTTCTGATTGCGTCAATCTTAATCTTAACGAATTTCCCTTTATTCTTATCTTCATACTATCCTTTCTTCTCCTGTGTAAATATTATAATTGCCGTTCTTAATGAAACCTGCAATTGTGAGATTATACTCCTTTGCTAGTGCTACCGCCAGACTGGATGGTGCTCCTACTGCACCCAATATCGGCAAACCCGCAGCAATGCTTTTTTGCACCAACTCAAACCCAATACGGCCACTTACAACTGCAAAATGATTGGTCAACGGTACTTCGTCAGTACTTAAGGCCGCTCCAATGAGTTTATCTAAGGCGTTATGTCTTCCTATGTCTTCTCTCAACATTACAATCTCTCCATCTGCATTAAATAACGCTGCTGCATGCAAGCCCCCCGTATGCTCGAAAATAGCTTGTTCTTTGCGCATTTTATCTGGCGCATCCATTAAGGTCTGCTCACTAATCTTTAGATCGCTTGAAATACTATTACAGCTAAATTGTAGCGCCTCAATTGACCCTTTGCCGCATACCCCACAACTCGATGTGGTATAAAAATTTCTATTGAGTTTCTTTTGGTCGAAAATTGTTTCTGGCTGTAGTGACACTTTTACCACATTCCCCATCTCAGCCTGTGATTTTACCTGCAGGCAATGCTTTATTCCATGAATATCTTTGTAGCTTTTAATTACACCTTCAGTAAACAGAAACCCCAGTGCCAATTCAAAATCATGACCCGGGGTGCGCATCGTAACAGCAATAGACTTCTCCTTCCGCTCGTTTTCTGCCCCATAGATCAACCTGATCTCCAATGGCTCCTCTGCTGCCAAAAGATCTTCTTTAAGCTCAATTTTTTGATCTCTTTTCTTCAATACCTGCGTACTAGCCACTCTCTGTTGCTGCATAGTATAAAGTTAACAAAAGCAGATTAATCGATCTTATGGAAATGAGGATAGTATTTGACTTGCACTAATTGAAAAACTTATGAATTATTCGATACTTTTGATCGTTTCTCTATTTTAAAAATATCAATAACACGTTACTTTATGAAAAGTCGATTTCTATTTACACTTTGTTTGCTTGCCATTTCAACATCCTTTTTCATCAGTTGTAGCGAGGATGATACTCCTGCGCCAGTTGTTGAAGAACGAACAGAGCAAGAACTTACAAATCAATTAGTTAATGAATGGGTTTTTGATGTAATGGATGAAGTTTATTTCTGGACTTCAGAAATGCCTGATGGCCTAGATCAATATCAAAATCCTATCACTTTCTTCGATTCATTAGTTTTTACTGATGATCGTTTTTCATTGATCGTAGAAAGCTATGACGACCTTATCAATTCATTAAATGGCGTTACGCTAGAAGCAGGTTATGAATTTGCCTTAGCACAATCAGGAAATGATGAAGTCGTTGCTATCATTACTTATGTAAAACCCGGAAGCCCAGCGGCTGATGCTGCATTGATTAGAGGAGATGTTATTACAAAAGTGAACGGCACTACAATTACACTGAATAACTATCAATCATTAATCAATGAAATTTTTAGCAATCATAGTATTACATACTTAAGATATGATGAAGGCTCAGGCACATACAGCGAACAACCTTCAATTTCATTAGATGCCGTTCAGTTTGCTGAAAACCCTATTTACCTCGATACAGTAGTAGAAATCGATTCAAGAAAAATTGGCTACCTGGTATATAACTTCTTCTCAAACGGGTCAACTGGTGACAATTTCGATTCCAAGTTGAACGCTAAATTTGCAGAGTTTAAATCAGCTGGTGTAACTGATTTTGTACTTGACCTCAGATACAACAGTGGCGGTTCGATAGCATCAGCAACCAAAATTGCAAGTCAGCTGGCACCAAACGTAACATCATCAGATGTATTTTATAGGAATCAATGGAATGAATTATATACTGAATTCTGGCAAAACGAACCTGATGGTGATTCACGACTTACCGGATATTTTAATAACCCTGAAAATAATATTGGTACGGAAATCGATGGCGAGCTGTATATACTGACTGGCTCAAGAACTGCTTCAGCGAGTGAATTATTAATAAATGGTTTAGATCCTTACATGAATGTAACAATCATAGGAGGTACTACTGTTGGCAAAAATGTTGGATCAATTCCTTTTGAGGATACTGAAAATATAGAGAATGAATACGGAATACTTCCAATTGTAATTAGAATAGCAAATGCAGATGGTTTTTCAGAGTATGGTAATGGTTTTACTCCACTTGGCGATAATAATATCAATGAGTTCAACAGCCCACTGGCACCTTTTAGTAGTTTAGATGATCCCTTGTTTGCAAGAGCGGTAGAGTTAATCACTGGTAGCAGTATGGGAGGCAGAAAAAGCAGCAGGTTGCATCAACAAGGATTTACTGAAATTGGCAGTTCTTTAGACCAACACTTAAGGTCAAATAAAGCCATTCTAGAGTCTGTACTGAAGTAATTTCATTTAATGTTGTCAGGTTTTTCAACCTGACAACTCAATATTTTCTACTCCACCTTATTGGCCAATGTATCGTGATGCTCGTTAAGCAACTCGCGTAAATAGAAACCAATGTCTGAGGCAGACTCAAAACCTGCTGCCTTGGCAGCTGCCTCCTGCACTTCAGCTGGCTGGTTCGAGCCTTTAGCATAGATCTCAAGGCTTTCGTATCCTCCAATTGTGAAAATATCCCATATAAATCCGTTTTCTCTGACAAAAACAAGGTTGCCTTTTCGTTCGGTTTCGTTGAGATAAACATTTTCCATTTCACGTTCTTTTTTCAACTCCACTTGCTTGCCACCAAGCGATAAGAACATTTCTATATGAAAGAATGAATTAGGTTCAAATATTTGTTTGAATGCATCTAATGACGGGCCACTTACAAACGCTTCCTCTTGTCTAGCTACCAGATTGTAATAATCACTACCATATTTTCTTTCAAGAATCTGGCTCTCCTCCCCCGAAAAATAATCAGCATAATCAGAAATTGGAGCTATTAACATCAAATCCCATTGATCACCCTGACTATGTCTTAACAAGTATCCCTTTTCACCACCTTGGGCACTCAGATCATCTAAATCTGATTTTAACTTATCGATTAGTAGAGGAAGCTTACCGGGGGCCGCTCTCACTACCATGGTTTTATACAATTGTTTGTCTTGCCCATATGAAAGAACAGACAGAAACAGGAAGAAGGTTAGTAATAAAATCTTGTTAGTACGCATAGTCAGTTAGCTTAAACCAGTAATTTTTCCATTATTATCTATATCCATACCTTCTGCCGAAGGTGTTGATGGTAGCCCTGGCATGCGCAACATATTCCCTGTAATGGGTATAATAAATCCTGCTCCGGCTGCAATCTCAATTTCTCGTACGGTAAGTGTGAAGTTTTCAGCTCTTCCCAGCCATTTCGGATCATCGCTAAAGGAGTTCTGTGTTTTAGCGATACATACAGGCTTGTTACTCATGCCTATACGCTCTATTTTCTTCAAATTTTGCTTTGCCTTAGGCAAAAACTCAACATCCTTAGCTCCGTACACCTTCCTTGCAATGGCCTCTATCTTTTCTTTAATCGACCACTCCCAGTCATAAACCGGCTTATATTTACCCTCACAGGCCTCAACAGCACTTACCACTTCTTTGGCTAAATCCTGGGTACCTTCACCACCTTTTTCCCAACCATCACATAAGGCAACACGCACCCCAAGTTCTTCACATCTGTTAAGCACTATATCAATTTCATCTTGTGTATCAGAAACAAATCGATTGATAGACACAACGGGTGGAATACCAAACGACTTCACATTTTCGATGTGTTTTTCAAGATTGGCCAGTCCTCTGACCAACGACACGGTGTCAGGTTCTTTCAGGTTTTCCAAAGCATGACCTCCATGATATTTCAATGCCCTGATTGTAGCCACAACTACGACTGCCTTGGGCGATAAACCCGAGTATCCGCACTTAATATTCAAAAACTTCTCAGCACCCAGGTCTGCACCAAAGCCAGCTTCTGTAACAACAAAATCTGATAGTGACATCCCCATCTTAGTAGCTATTACTGAATTGGTACCCTGTGCAATATTGGCAAAAGGACCGCCATGTATAATAGCTGGGTTGCCCTCCAGGGTTTGTACCAGGTTAGGCTTGATAGCATCTTTAAGTAAAGCCGCCATGGCTCCCTGTGCATTTAGATCACGAGCGAATACAGCCTCTCCTGCATAGGTATCACCGATATAAATATTGCCTATCTTTTCTTTAAGATCATCCCGATCTTTGGCCAAACAAAGAATGGCCATAATTTCAGAGGCAGCTGTAATGTTAAATCCTGTTTCGCGCATCATACCGCCAGCTTTGCCTCCCATGCCACTTACAATATTGCGCAAGCCGCGGTCATTCATATCCATCACACGTTTCCACTCCACAGTACGCGGATCAATATTTAGGTTATTGACTTTGTTTTGAATGTTGTTATCAATAAGTGCGGCAAGTAGATTATTGGCTTTCTCAATAGCCGCAAAATCACCTGTGAAGTGCAGGTTAATATCTTCCATCGGTACAACCTGTGAATTGCCACCACCAGCAGCACCGCCTTTCATACCAAATACCGGACCCAAGGATGGCTCTCGGATTACAACAGTGGTTTTCTTACCAATTTTATTTAAACCCTCGGTAAGACCGATAGAAGTAGTTGTTTTTCCTTCACCAGCAGGTGTAGGTGTCATGGCAGTAACCAAGACTAAATTGCTTTCTTTAACCTTAGCTTCATTTATCAGACTAAGTGGCAGTTTGGCTTTGAAATTTCCATACATCTCCAAATCCTCTTCACCAATACCAACGGATTCGGCTATCTCTCTAATATGTTTAAGCTTTGAGGCCTGGGCAATTTCTAAATCAGACTTATAACTCATAATTAAAACGCTATCTAATTAATTATCATTTAAGTGGTCTAAATTTAAGGATGTAAGTTGAATTTACAGGTGTATTTTATACAATTGATCCTTGGTGGCGTGTAACTGCAGATATGGCAATATTTCGATTTAAAAAATTTGATGTAAGGCATGAACAAAGTGCCATGAAAGTAGGTACTGATGGTGTTTTATTAGGTGCCTGGGCAGATGTATCTAATTGTAGGCACATACTTGACATTGGAGCCGGCACTGGACTAATAGCTATGATGCTCGCCCAACGGGCTATAGATGCGACCATCGTGGCAGTAGAAATTGATGAACCTGCATCTGATGAAATGCGCTTAAACTTTAGCGCATGCCCATGGAAAGATCGAATACAGGCAGTAAATACAGAAATTCAGTCCTTTGAAAGCCCTAAATCTTTTGATTTAATCGTTTCAAACCCACCATATTTCAACAATGGCACCCTTCCTCCAACAACTGCACGTAAATCGGCACGGCATGAAAACACACTAAGCCAATATGATTTACTTAAGTCAGTCGATCGATTACTCTCACCTAATGGCAAGCTATGTATCATATTACCTTACCAGGAGGCATTGGAGTTTGAACGAACCGCTTTTGAGTATGAGTTACACTTAAATAAAGTACTGGCATTTCATGCCAAAGAGGATAAGCCAGCTGAAAGACTATTAATGGAATTTAGCAAAAATCAAAATAATAAAGTCATATCAAAGCTGGTTCACTATACAGATAATGGTGACTGGACTGAAGATTATAAACAGCTTACCCGTGATTTTTATATCAAGTTGTAAAAATTTCAAAATTCAACCTTTTATAGCGAATACCGTTTTAATCAACTATATTTGAATAGGAAAGGAAATAGAAAATAGCCAAGGAGCTTCTAAAACCAACAGAATTAACTTTGCTAATACTCATTGCCTGACCTTATTTATTACTTATATTATTATTTTGAAATGAACATTTTTGTAGCAAAGTTAAATTACAGAACAACAAGTGAAGAGCTTCAGAAGCACTTCGAACAATTTGGTGAAGTAGCATCAGCAAAAGTTATTTTTGACAGAGAAACACAAAGGTCTAAAGGCTTTGGTTTCGTTGAAATGCCTGATGATGAAGCCGCAAATAACGCAATCAATCAACTGAATGAAAGCGAATTTGATGGCCGCACCATTGTAGTGAAAGAAGCGAGACCGAAATCTGAAAGTTATTAATTAATAGATAAGATTTTATGTTGCAAGGCTGCCCAAAAAGGCAGCCTTTTTTTATTTCATTAAAGCGAAATAATTAAAACTTTTTATTCATTGTTGTAACTTTGATGTTTAAACATCGTTTATTTGTACACATCAAAAAATAACTATGGACATGAAAAAATTAACATTATCATTTATCGCTTTATTAGCAACATCCGTTTTGTTTGGTCAAACTACATGGAACCTCGACAACTCCCATTCTAACATCGGTTTTACAGTCGATCACATGGTGATTTCAGAAACCGAAGGTGAATTTCAAAACTTTACGGCTACTGTAACTTCTGACAAAGCTGATTTTAATGGAGCGGAAATTACATTTACTGCTGATGTTAATTCCATTAACACAGATAACGAAAAGAGAGATGGTCACTTAAAATCAGATGACTTTTTTGGAGCCGAAAAGTATCCAAAAATCACTTTTAAAGGCAAATTGGTAAAGAAAGATAACAATGATTACGAGCTGAAAGGTGATTTCACTATGAAAGGTGTTACCAAGAAAATCACTTTTCCGGTAGACTACAGGGGTACAATCAAAGACCCTTATGGGATGACACGTGCTGGTTTTAAAATCAAAGGCGTTGTCAATAGAACAGACTATGGGTTGAAATGGAATTCTCTTACCGAAGCTGGCGGAATGGTTGTAGGTGAAGATGTAAACATTATATGTAATGTAGAGATTATAAAAAAAGGTTAATATTGTGGTTGGGGAGCGCATCCCCAACCATAACTTTTTGATTATCATGCGTATTGAAGACGAAATAAAACAAGAGAAATTTAAGAGCGAGCGGCAGAAAGTTACCATCAACCTGCTTTACACATCCAATTGGCTCATCAATAAGCATAAGGAGTTTTTCAGTGACTATGAGATTACTCCGCAGCAATACAACGTCTTAAGAATACTCCGAGGGCAGCATCCCAAATCCATATCTACATCTGCTATTAAAGATCGCATGTTGGACAAGAATTCCGATGTGTCCCGCATAGTTGATCGTCTCACAAACAAAGAACTCGTAAGCAAAGCGCCATGCTCTAAAGACAGACGTCTGGTCGATGTGCTTATTTCACAAAAAGGCCTCTCATTATTAAAGACAATGGACAAAGCAGTAGACGGGCTGGATGCAAATATTAGCCTCAACGAAGACGAGGCCAAGATGCTCAACCAACTACTCGATAAAGTGCGTTCATAGCGCTTAAATCACCATTCCACATTTCTTTTCAACTATGTGCAACTATTGTTTGCTATCTTGCATCTATGATGTGAGAACGCACCAATGACACTGAACATTCACAGCTCAGAAGAAGATAGACTTATCTCCAAGTGTAGGAAACAAGATGGCAAGGCTCAAAAGGCTTTGTACGATAAATACGCGTCCAAAATGTTGGGGGTGTGCCATCGCTACATTAAAGATACCGATCAGGCGGAAGATGTAATGATTACAGGGTTTGTCAAGGTGTTTGAAAAAATTGACCAGTTTAAAAGCGAAGGTAGCTTTGAGGGATGGATAAGAAGAATTATGGTAAATCAATCCTTATCATTCATTAGAAAGAACAAAGGAATGTACCTGGAAGTAGATATTGAAGTGGCCGACAGAGAGCCTGATTACAAATCATTAAATGATAATCTCGAGGCCCAGGATCTTTTGACACTTATCAACAACCTTCCTACTGGATATCAGACTGTATTTAATCTATATGCCATCGAAGGTTATAGCCATAAGGAAATAGCTGAGAAATTGCAGATAAGTGAAAATACATCTAAGTCACAATTGAGCAGAGCTCGCACGTTGTTGCAAAAACAGCTTGTTGAGCAAGAAGAGATGGTAAACGAAAAAATTAAAAGTTATGAGTAATAATGAACTTGATAGCTTATTTAAAAATAAGTTAGAAAACCTGGAAAGACAGCCTTCCGCTGATGCCTGGAATAAAATTCAGGGTCAAACTCAGCAGAAGACATTTGGTTGGTTATGGATTAAGGTGGCGGCTGCCATTCTATTGTTACTTGTAAGCGGGGTTGTAATCTGGAATGCATCTCAGGATACATTAGAAACAACTGAAACAATTGCTTCCTCTGAAACTAAATCTGCAGATGTTGCTACAGAGCGTCAACCCGAATCAGAATCACAAATAAAAAATGAAGCAAATACTATTGTGGAACCGGAAAAAGCAACTTCAATAGTAGAGAACATACAGCAAAAAGCTCCTAAAAGCGAAGATACCGCCAATGTCAGTACGCCTGCTGCAGAAAGCAGAACTATGGCTAGCAATGAACCCACCAATGAAACACTCCCATCTGTAGATGAATTACTTGAAGAGTCTGAAACATTAATTACACAAAATGAAGTAGCAGATGCAACCAATGAAACACAAACTACATCTACAGAACAAGAAGTAAAGGGCACTACGCTGGAGTTTAATATAGAAGACTTTCAAAAAACACAGATAGCTGCAAATACTTCAAACGAGGTGAATAATGAAGAAGGCTTAGAACCAAAGAAAGGGTTAAGCAAAGTTTTAAACCTAATGAAAGACATAAAAAGTGATGCTGGCATTGGTGATTTAAGAGAGGCCAAAAACGAAATATTCGCCCTCAACTTTAAAAAAGACAGTGATGACGATTCAAAATAAAATATCTACAACCATAACACTTGGTTTACTGGTACTGGGCAGTATAATCTGCCAGGGACAGCAAAAAACTGATACGCTGATATTAAATGTTGGCAAGAGTAAAATCCTCTTCCTCATAAATGATCATGCTGACTTAAAAAGTATGCAGGCCTATGACCTCAATCAAATACTCGATCAGCTGAGTGTAAAACTAACTGGTGATTCTACATTAATCAGAACCGATGGAACTACAGTTGAAGACACAACGGTGATGGTGAATGACAACAAAATCGTTGATAAAGATGTAAGACAGGAGAAATCAGAATATAAAACCTATAAACGAAAAGCGTTTAGTACATTCCACAACATCAATTTCGACATTGGCACAAACAACTATGTAAATGATGGAAAATTTCCTGACGAGACAAATGAATTATATTCTGTAAAGCCTTTTGGTTCTTGGTACGTGGGCATATCCAGTACCTATAAGACCTACATTGCAGGCCCTGTTTACCTTGAGTGGGGAGCTAGCGTTAGCTGGTACAACTTCAAATTTGAAAATACTGCTACGCGACTACAAGATACACCGGATGGAGTCACATTTCTGGAAGCCATGGATCCTGATATAGCGTTTGAAAAAAGTAAACTAACGGTAGCTTATGTAAATGCATCAGTTGTACCCATGCTTGATTTTGGTAAGCAAAAGCACCGTGACACAAAATTTTGGAGAGACATGTGGAATAATCATGATAGTCGTGGTTTCAGAATTGGCTTTGGTGGCTATGTTGGCTACAAAATAGATAGCTACACCAAAGTGGTAATTGATAATGGTGATAACAAAAAACAACGAAACCATGACAACTTCCACCTGGAAAACTTTAGATATGGAGCTCGTGTACAGATGGGCTATAGAGGCACTGACATATTCTTTAATTACGATCTCAACGAACTCTTTGTAGAAGACAAAGGCCCGAAACTAAATGCATTTAGCTTCGGCATAATACTCTAAACTCAACTTACTAAATATCAACCTTTTAAAAATCAAAAATTGATTTAACAACACAACTATGTCCAATTTAAAACAACTCAAAATGAAAACAACACAATTAATTCTCACAACAATGGTCCTCTTTGTATTTGCTATAATAACTGTACATGCACAGGATGAGGAAGAAAAGAAAAGTAAAAGGAACTATGGCACTCACAATTATTTCGATATTGACTTGGGTATCAACAACTTTTTGGAAGACGGTCAATCTCCAGATGAAAACAATGCAGCCTATGCTGTAAAACCCTGGGGATCATGGTATGTAGCCTTAAAATCGGTAAATGAAACGCATGTAGGTGGCCCATTTAATTTGCAATGGGGCGTAGATGTAAGCTGGTATAATTTTAAGTTTCAAAACGAAGCGTTGAGACTCTATGAAGATCCTGATCAAATCGTTTTTAGTGAAGATACAGGTGATTTTTCTCCAATCAAAAGTAAACTTACAGCAGCTTATATAAATGTGAGTCTTGTGCCCATGCTCAAGTTTGGGGAACACAGAAAACGTAATCATCACAGAGATTGGATTGATTTAGACTGGCATTCATCTGAGGGTTTCAGAATTGGAGCCGGTGGATATGCAGGTTATAAAATTGCCAGTTATGCCAAGTATGTCACCGAGGTGGATGGCGATAAAGACAAAGACCGCGATAAAGATGGCTTCTATCTCAATAATTTCAGATATGGTGTGAGATTACAAATGGGCTTTAGAGATGTTGATTTATTTGTCAATTATGATCTCAATGAGCTCTTTGCCGATAACAGAGGTCCTCAACTCAATGCGTTTAGTTTTGGTGTCGTTCTCTAAGAATCAAACAAAACGCAACAGCCACGCAAATGCGTGGCTGTTTGTATTTTAACTCAATTTCAGAACTATTCATACCTCAAAGAATCTACCGGGTTCGATCTTGCAGCCCTGAGTGTCTGAAACGTAACTGTAATCCATGCGATGCCAAGAGCAAAAAAGCCAGCTGCTAAAAAAGGCCAAATACGGATAGCACCCTGATAAGCAAAGTTATCAAGCCAACGGTCCATACCGAAATATGCCACAGGAATGGCTATAACTAATGCTGCTATTACCAGAACCGTAAAGCCTTTAGTCAGTAAAATCAAAATCTGCCAAATAGTAGCTCCCATCACTTTTCTAATGCCTATTTCTTTAATTCTACGCTCAGCAATAAATGATGCTAAACCAAACAAACCAAGGGCCGCTATCAATACCGCCAAACCAGAAAACCACGTAACTACGTTTGCCAATCGATCTTCACTTTCATACTGATCACTAAAGCGATTTTCTACTTCATAATAGTCAAAAGGAAAACCTGGCCTCAGGTAATTCCATTGTTCCTTTAGATAACTTACCACTTCTTCTTTTCTTGACTGCTCATACCTGATAACTACAGAATTAGCTCTGCCTGTAGTCACAAGAAATACAATCGGAGCTATCGATTGATGCAGAGATTCAAAATGAAAGTCTTTCACTACTCCTATTATGTGCCCTTTGCGCATACCATATTGAAAGCGCTTTCCAACTGCCTCTTCAGCAGACGCATAGCCAATGCCTCTTATTGCAGCCTCATTGAGAATAAAAGCTTCGGTAGAGTCACTGGCTCTATTTATGTCAAAGTTTCTTCCTGCAGCAAATTCTATTTCTAAAGCGTTGAGATAGTCGTGGTCTACGTGAATATCGGCAATCCGTAAATTTAAGTTCTTCATTTCTTCTCCCACTTCTGCACTTGCTCCTTGGGAGTCCAGCAATCTGCCAGAAGGCACCCGGCTGGCCAACGTAACACTTTTAATCCCTGGCTGCTCAGAAAATTGTTGCTTAAGTGACTCAAATCGGCTGTAAACTTCATTACTTGATGGTAAAACCATCACATTATCAGAGTTGAATCCAAGGTTTTTTGTACGCATGTATTCCAATTGATCCTGAACTATACCTACACTTATAATGAGTGCAATGGAAATGAAAAACTGTACTACCACAAGTGCTGAGCGTAAGTTAAATTTCTTCACTGTTGATTTATGACCACCTTTAAGAATGGATGCTGCCTGAAACTTTGATAAGAAAAAGGCCGGATAACTCCCCGCAACAAGGCCCACGAAAAGCACACACCCCAGCATTAAAAACAATACGAACTGATTGTTAAAGACATCGATTGATAGTTGCTTGCCGATAAAATCATTGAAATAAGGCAGCACGATATATACTATTAATGAAGCGACAATAAGCCCTAAAACAGCAAAAATGACCGACTCCATGATAAACTGCTTTATCAAACCAGACCGATAGGCTCCCATCACTTTACGCAAGCCAACTTCTTTAGCTCTTTTGGCTGATCTTGCTGTAGCCAGATTCATGAAATTGATACAGGCAATAATCAATATAAAAAGGGCAATGATTGTATACACATACACATAGGCAATGTCGCTATTTGCTTCAATTTCGGAGTCAAGATGTGAGTGTAGGTGGATGTCTGTTATTGGCATGAGATGAAGCCTGTTGCGCTCAGAAGGCATTCTGCCCTGATGAGGCTGCATGTGTTTATCAAAGAACTCTGGAAATTTGCTTTCCAGGTCAGCAGGTTTGCTCGATGGTGCCAAGAGCACGTAAGTCGCATAATTATTGCTGCCCCAATTTTGCATCATACTTTCTCTGCCTAAAGCCTGCTCAATTGTGGCAAAAGAGGCTAAGAAATCCCAGGTAAAATGCGAATTGAGGGGAACATCTTCGCTCACTCCTGTAATTTTCAAAGGAAAAGTCATACCAAAATTATTGAATTCAAGCTCCTCTCCCACTACGTCTGTTTTTTCAAAATACTTCATCGCAGTGCTTTCCGTAATTACTACTGTGCCAGGCGCTGCAAGTGCTGTTTCAGGGTCACCGTGAATTAGTTCCCAGGAGAAAACTTTAAACGCGTTGTCATCAGCCAAATAGAACCTATTCTCTTCAATACGCATATCTTCATGCACAATGAGTGGCCCATTCCCGGAACCAATTCTGACAGCCTCTTCAATTATTCCCTGATAGTCGTTTTGTAATAAAGGCCCAAATGGTGGGGCGCAATGTCCCAAGTGGAGGCTGGTCTTTCCTGCCTCATCAACCCACTCTCTTGATACTCGGTAAATCCGATCTGATTTTTCATGGTACCTGTCGTAACTCAGCTCGTCTTGTACAAAGAGTAGGATAAGTATAGTAGCCGCCATACCAATGGCAAGGCCAAATATATTTATGAAAGCATAGCTTTTTTGATTGCGAATATTGCGAAAAGCAATTTTGATATAGTTTTTGAGCATGACCTAAGTTTGTTTTGGTTAAAACAATGACAAATATTAATTGCAGAGGTTGCCTATATAGGACTCCTTTTTTAGTTCATGGTTACAAAAAATCCCCATATCACAGATATGAGGATTTATAACTTGAACTACTGGATGTATGTGATTAATGTTTCTTGTACTTCTTCAACTCTTTCTTCACTTCTTCCATTGCCCTTTTCATCTCTTCTTTTACTTCCTTACTCATGTGTTTCATCTCTTCTCTGTGGTCATCCCAGTCGAAGTTAAACTCCCATGACTCATCGTCTATGTCTATATCGAAATCAAAGTCATGGTCAAAATGGTGATCAAAGTCGAAATCCATTTCAGGTATTTCCATAGCAAACCCCGGTAAGTCAATATCAATTTTAGGTATATTGATGTTCATGTGATGAGCAACAGGCCCATGATGATGTGTAAAGTCTGTAAGCAGATATTTGCCATTACTTCCCACTACTTCAGCACCCAGAATTTCAACCTCATTTTCAGTTTCTATTCTGTTGAGGTTACTATTTGAAACTGTAAGCTCTATCCTTTGATCACTATCAATGGTAAGGTATAGTACTCCTGCTTCAATCTTTTCGGAAATATTATCTTTAGCTACTCCTTCGATGGTTACTCGTGGTCTTTCACTATGGCCTTTTTCGGCAATAATGGTTTTCACATCTCCCTTCACTACCATCTTGGTAAATGCATGAAGGTTTTCAAGGTGAGTGGTTTGTGCAATGGCTCCATTGAATGCTATGATTAACAGTGCCGATAGGATTAAATTTTTCATTGTTGTTGAGTTTTGGTATTACTATTTACTTAAAAATTGACTCCAGGGTTACTTTTTCCTTAGATAAATATCCCCATTGTAATTTTTAATCATAAATTCAGGGCCTCCACCATTAATATCAGCCCGCACCCAATCATCCAGATAAACCTTATAGGTACCTGATTTTTTCTCTGATTTAGTAACAGGCTCTGTTTTCTTTACGTTGAAATCAAAGCCAGAGAAAATCTCTCCTCTGTTACTCTTCATTTTCATGCTGGCTTTGAAGCTAGCCGGTAAAGTTAAATCCACATCGCCATTGTATGTTGTAAATGCCATAGGTGTATCAGGTGTTATCTTATCAAAACTCACCTTAATCTCCCCATTATAGGTATCAGCTACCAGCGAACCTGAAATTTTATCAGCCGTAATCTTGCCATTATAATTATCGGCCACAATTTCACCTTCAATATTGGAGATAAAAATATAACCGTTATTATAGGTCTCTACATGTAAATCTACATTTCTTGGCACCTCAACTTTCAGGTCAACACCTTGTGACCATGAATCAGACTCAATATCTATGAAGTTGTTTTTTTCGCTGATTTCAAGATCCATTGCGGCACCTGAGATACGCTTTAACCCATCTTTGTTTTTATCCTTATCTTCTTCCGGCTTGGCTCTGCTGTAATACTTCACCAACACATCTTTACGATCTGTGCCCACTACATCAATTGACCCCTTTCTTAAATCAATTTTTACCTTGCCTTTAGAACCAGGATTACTAAAAGGAACGGTGAGCTCACCAGAATCCTGTGCGAGAGCAAAACCGCTCAGCATACATACTGCCATTACTGTTATTAAAATCTTTTTCATAATCTTCAATTGTTATTATCCTATTTATTTTGAGTTTTTGACCTGTTAAGGTCGTGTTGTTATTTTAGTTTTCTTTTACATATACATCTCCGTTGAAAGTTTCGAAGTCTAATGCGACTCCTCCACCTCTGACAGTTATGAGTGACTTGGTATCTACTTTAAATGACACGCCATTATCATTGGTCTTCTCCTCGCTCACTACTGCGGGCATGTATTGGATATCATCAATGTTGGTAAATAAGTCTCCGTTATAGCTTTTAAAGCTTACATGCGCCTTTAGTCCTTTCGGATAATTAGCATTGATGTCTCCATTTAGGGTATAGAAATACGAATCTCCGTCACCTGACTTTGGCAAAACATCATAGTTGATGTCAACATCACCATTTATAGTATAAGCAAAAACCTCATTGGACACATTTTGCAGATCAATAGATCCGTTGATGTTATGAGCTCCCAGCTTAGCCCCTACACCTTTTATCGTGATATCACCATCATTCACCGTAGACAAGTATACATTTAGGTTTCTGGGAACCTTCAATGTAAAATCGAATGTATAATCGTATTGCTCCCGACAGTCATTCTCACAATCATCCCAATTATATCCCCAACCAGTTTTTCTTTTCTGGTACCTCGGGCTCTTGTTATCAAACCTGTTACAAGGGTTTTTGATGTAGACCAAAATAGTATCCACACGGTCTATCATTCCTATAGACAGTTCTTTCAAGCCTTTTTCCAAGCGTGCATCTGTTTTAGCCATTATAGTACGCTTTGCCTCAAGTATCACCTTGTCTCCATCATAGCCTTCCGCTTTTACATGACCGCTGATGTTGGCCAGGTATAATACATTATTTGCACCCGGCTGTTCAAATACAATCTCCTTATTGATTGTTGTTGTTTGTTGCTGAGCAGATACCAATGCACAAATGCTAAGGGCCATGCTCATAATTATTATCCGTTTCATTGTGTTGTTGTTTTTGACCTTCAAATTGCTTTAGATAAGTACTTTTATACTTTCTTTGATTCTTTCCTTCACCTCATAGGGTGTTGCTTCATTATTAAGTAGTGACTCAAGTTCTTCTACAGACCTTTTTTCCTGTAGGGCCACCATCAGTTCTGCTAAAGCGACTTGTACAAGAGGTGACTCTTGCTTAGAAATAGATCTGATTAAGCCCTGTCTTACGCTGGCGTTACCAGCATAGGGGTAAAGTGCTTCAATGGTGGCTAACCGTACATTTACGTTCTCATCATTATTGAGCGTTTTCAACAGTGCGGTAGTTACTTTACCGCTGGCATCTGGTAATTCGCTGGTTAGGTTTACAGCTTTTAATCGATCACTGGTAGATTCCTTCTCCAACAGATTTAACATCATCATTTCTTTCATTTGGGTTACCTCCGCTGAAAGTTCCTTTATTTCAGAAGTGCCGTTATTGCTTTTCGAAAGAGCAAACCCACCTGCAAGACCTGCAAGCAAAATCACTATAGAGTATGCCCACTGAAAGCCCGGCTGCACCTGCCAGCTTGACTTAAACCAATCAGCAAATGAGAATCGTGACCTGGCTTCTACCTTTTGGTGTAGAGAGTCATAAAACTTGTAGGTCATTTCTTCGCTTGGCTCAGGCGTATGCATTGACTTAAATTTGTCATAAGTTGTAGCTACACCTTCGAGGTCTTTTATATCCAACACTCCTTTTTCAAGGTAATATTCAATTTTGCTTTCATCATCAGATGTAGCCTTCCCCGCATTAAACCTATCTACCAATTGTTTTATCTCTTTATCCATGATTACTTTCATTTAACTCTTAAACTCGAGATTGAATTAATCCATATTCCTCTTTAAGCGCTTGTAAAGCTCTAAATACCTTTACTTTTACGGCACCTTCGCTACACGATAGCACCTCTCCTATTTGCTTATATTTCATTCCTTCAAGTTTGCTCATTGTTAACACTTCCCGCTTTTCCTGGTCTAGCTTTCTCATCGCTGCCTGAAGCATGAGCATGTCTTCATTATGCATCATGTCTTCATCTCTATTGCTGGCATTATCACTCAGTCGATCACTCCAACTTTCCACATCATCAGTATCTTTCATCTTATGCTTTCTGAAGTGATCATGACTTACATTTCTCGCAATGTGAAACATCCAAACCTTAAACTCACCGTCTCCTTTAAAACCATTTCTGTATTTCAAAATCCGCATGAACGTATTTTGCACCAGGTCTTCGCTCAGAGCTGCATCGTGATTGATGTTATAGAAAAACCCAAACAGGATTTTCTTGTACCGTTCAAAAAGCAACCCGAGTTTATTTAGGTCACCATATTTTACTTTTACCATTAAAGCATTATCAGATATAGACTCCAAGTAGGTTTTGTTTAATCGTTCTTCTTGTCTTCAAACAGGCAAACTGAGGTAATAATAAATGGTTACAGAAAAATTTACAATTTCTCTGAAGATGTGTTTTTTAAGGCCGTTTGACTATTAAATATACTTATACTTGCATCATTATGGCAAACAGTAAGGGATATGACGTGATAATCATTGGGGGAGGTCAGAGTGGTTTGGCCTGTGGTTATTTTCTGAGAAGAACCAACCTTAATTATATAATAATCGATGACCAACATGATCCGGGAGGTGCATGGAATCATACCTGGGATTCCCTTAAGCTATTTTCTCCTGCTGAACACAGCTCACTACCCGGCTGGCTTATGCCCAAAGCGAAAGAAGAGTACCCCGGAAAAACACATGTGCAGCGCTATCTTAATGACTATGAGGAAAAATATAAGCTCAATGTAAAGAGACCAATAGCTGTAGACAGCGTAAAAAAAGCAGCAGGTCAGTTTGAATTAATAACCTCCGATGGGTTGTATAAAAGTAAGGCCATAATAAGTGCCACGGGTACCTGGAAAAAGCAATACATTCCGGATTACAACAAAATAGAGCAGTATCGTGGCCAACAAATCCACTCGGCACACTACAAAAACTTTGATCAAATTGAAGGAGAAAACGTATTGATTGTGGGAGGAGGTAACTCCGGTGCCCAAATACTGGCCGATTTATATCAACAATTTAACACCACATGGGTAACGCTGAAGGAGCCAAAATTTTTACCTGATGAAGTGGATGGACGCTATTTGTTTGAATTTGCCACCAAACAGTATAAAGCGCGCCTTGCCGGAGAAAAAATAGAGCCCGTGGGTACTTTAGGCGATGTGGTAATGGTGGAAAGCGTAAAAAAGGCACGAGATAACGGAGCCCTTCAATCCAGAAGACCGTTCCAGTCATTCTACGAACAGGGGGTAGTATGGTCTGATGGTACTCAGGAGCGTTTTGATACTGTAATTTGGTGTACAGGTTTTAAATCCTCACTCGATCACCTGGCTGATTTCAAAAATGCTCAGGGTAACATCTCAACGCAGGAGACAAGAGCAAAAGATACTGAAGGTTTATGGCTTGTAGGATATGGCAACTGGACTGGCTATGCTTCTGCGACTCTCATTGGGGTGGGTCGTACAGCCAGGCAAACCGTGAAGGAAATTGAAGATTATATAGGAGGTTAGTAGTTAATAGTTATTGGTTATTGGTTAATAGTTATTGGTTATTTGGTACTGCAACTAATAACCATTAACTACGCTTTACTCCTTCCACTTAATATTACACCCCTGACTTGGAATCTGATTTTCTGTTATAGGATTGCCTTGTAGCAAGTCATTTAAAGCTTCTCGTAAATCTTTTCCAGTCAAATCTTTTTCATTCCCGGGTCTTGAGTCATCTAACTGACCGCGATATACTAATAATAAGTCCTTGTCGAAAATATAAAAATCCGGGGTACATGCCGCGTCATAGGTTCTTGCTACAGTTTGCGTTTCATCATATAGATATGGAAACGGATAGCCCCACTTTTTCGCTTCTTCTTTCATTAACTCCGGAGAGTCTTCGGGGTAATTTTCAACGTCATTAGAGCTTATGGCAACAAAATTCACTCCTTCAGGAATATAGTCTTCAGCAACTTTTACCAACTCTGGCTGCACATGCTTCACATACGGACAATGATTACAAATAAACATAATCACGGTGGCCTTATCTCCTTTTACATCTTCCAGACTCATATTACGCTCAGTAATTGCATCTGGCAATTGAAAAGCAGGAGCCTCCGTCTGCAAAGGCAACATATTTGAAGGTGTTAACGCCATAGTAAATTTCTTTTAGCTCAAAGCTAATAAACTAATGATAGCGTAGAAAAGTTTAAATACTTCTCTTCAAAGACATGTAGTCAATAAAATAAGTCAGTCGAAAGCTGAGGTTATTGTTATGCGGCTCTTCCACTACTTGTCTGAAGTTATCACTAAAATTGGGCGTGGTGTCATCAGTTTGAAACAGCGAAGCATTTCTCCAAGCCACGGTAAAGAAGCTACCAGGTGCTACCTGCCAGCTAAAATTAAAGTCTACATTAAATGCATTGAAATTAATATCATGCTCATTCACTTCATCATTCGACCCGTTGTAATCATTATCGGTCAGGCTACCATCATCATTCAAATAATAAAATTCGTTGTAATCCACCGTACTCCAGAAGTGCCTCACACGCATATTCATGGCTATTTTATTGGTAAATGTGTAATTGAGGCCGATGTTATTTTCCATGTTTCTAATATCACGAGAGCCAAATATTACCGCATCGGGATCTAAACCTTCCTGTGCTCTTTGCTCATCATCAATACTCACGTAGCCAATGTCTTTCAGGCTTTCACTGCCACTTACGTTATAAGAAAACGAGAGCTTATCATTTACCCGAAGCCTTGAAAAGGCACCTAAATAATAATCTTCTTGCGACCAGTCTGGTCTAAACCATCTGCCTCCCCAAACATTAAAGAATACTGGCTTTCGGCTGTCAGTATACATGCTCAGGTTATAATTCCAGGCCCAAGGTTGCTCAAATGGTAGCTCATTTCGAGACTCGAAAAAGTCATTCTCCCCTTCTGGAATAAAATTCAGTCCATAATTTACTCCCCAGAAGTTAGTAAACTGTGCATTGCCTCTGTATCCTGTTCTGTAGCTAATAAACTCATTGGGTTCGAACAGCGAACTTTGATTAAAGTATATACTTTGAGAGTATCTGTTAAAAATGCCCTCTGGTTGAAAAACATTATAACTCAAATTAGCCGAATGGCTCACCTCATTAGCCGACCTGATAAAGCCCATATCATTGATTCTGTAGTTGTCACTTTCGACATTTCTGCTCACTCGATATTGCCAGGTGCCACTCACTTTTGAGAAAGAAAATGCGTAACGATGACCAATATCGGTGGCATCTTTGCCGTTTTCATCTTTTTCGAAAATTGAGCTTACGGCTATTCTGCCTCCAAAACGATACGTGTTGGTTCTATCAAAGATTGCGGCATCAACTGATGAAACATTGGCATCTCTTCCTCCATCCGATCGTATCACACTCGTATTGATAAAGCCAATCGTGGAGTTATTCTTTAAGTTTTGATCTACCACCAGTACGTTATAGTTCGTCAAAGGGTCATAGATGATATCTTCACGGTTATAGGCCACGTATACACTATCACCCACCTCGGCATCGTAAACTTTACCTTGCGTTAAGTCAGGCACATCTACCTCGGCATAAGTTCTTCTGGTCAGGCCATTAAAAAACCCAATGCCTGTTCCCTTTTTCGTCCTTCCAGACAATTTTGTTGCATTAATTAACGGTGCATTACCAGGTGTACTTATTACGTCACTACCCTCTGGCGATTCAAAAACCAACCCTTTAGACTGGCCCACTCTACGAGAGTAGAATAAACCTCCTCGATTAAATATATCTGTGTTTTCAGTAAAAAACGGCCTGTTTTCACTAAACCTAACTTCAAAAGGAGAAAGATTAAGTATTTGATCATCTGACCTTACCTGGCTAAAGTCAGGTATTAAACTCACATCCAGTGTAAAACTCTCGTTGATACCATACTTCACATCCATTCCTCCACTCACAGAGGCTTTACCTTCTGCGGCTTCTCCACTATGATCGAATAAGGCTGTCACATAAGGAGAAAAGGAAAGTCTTAATGGAGGCTCAATATTTTTTAGACCAGTGAGCTGACCTGATTGATTGACTAATCCCCGAACGGCATTATCTACAGGGTTCCAAAATGTTTTCATTCTGTGCCGCTGTACTTTTCTGAAAAAGTTTAAGCCCCACTCTTGTTTGTCTTTTTTGGCAAATCTTAGCGCGTAATAAGGAATCTCGATTTCTACATTCCAGCCTTCTTCATCGTAAGAGTGGGCACTATTCCATACGGCATCCCAATTCCTGTCGCGATTATCTCCAGCGTAATAGACGTCAGTCTGCACGCCTGCAGATGACACCTTAAATACAAAAGCATTTTGATCATTGTCGTATGTGTCAAACAATACTCCAAACTCATCTGCATTCCTGCCATCGTCATCTCTCGCGCCTAATTCCCTGGGGATATCATCTGGATTTGGGTCATATAGCTTTGCGGCAATATAAATCCCCTTATCCGTATAAATCATGTCTACAGCGGTGATAAACCCGGAAGGACGACCATTTACTGGCTCAAACTCAATAAACTCATATTTCTGTTGCAAATCCCATGCGGCATCATCTAATACGCCATCAATTACCGGGGCGGTTTGACTTTTTCGGGCAGAAAATGAATTCTCCTGTCCTATAACAATGTGAGTTGAAAAAATAAATAGGGACAGCATCCCTACAGTTCTGATAAATTTCATGCGCTGATATTGACTCGCACAGTATTACATACTGTTTTGCTCGGTACTAATTAATCCTAAATTTGCTTCCTGTAAACTTTTAAGCGTTGCAAACTTAAATGCAAGCTTACTACTACACAACCAACAACGACATCGGAGGCGATAGAGTTTTATAAATGGCATTTTTTTATGAAAATTGGGCTTCTTTCTGATACACATAACCACCTTGACGCTAAGGTATTTAAGCACTTTGATGATTGTGATGAGATTTGGCATGCTGGTGACATTGGCACACTCTCCCTATTAGATGAGTTGCAAAACTTCAAAAAGACCAGGGCTGTATATGGAAATATTGACGGTGACAAGATTAGAGCCGTGTGTCCTGAAGATCTTTGGTTTTCTGTTGCAGGCATAAATGTATGGATTACCCACATTGGAGGCTACCCACCCAAATACAACAAGCGCACAAAAGAGATCTTAAAAACCAGGCAACCTGACCTTATGATTTGTGGACACTCCCATATATTAAAAATCATGAGAGATCCGGCCATCAATAATATGCTCTATATCAATCCCGGTGCCGCTGGAATACATGGCTTCCACAGGGTAAAAACACTTGTGAAATTTGAAATCCTTGAAGCAAGCATATCTAATATGCAAGTGATCGAATTAGGCCAAAGAGCTCAAGGGTAGAGAAAAGGACAATAAAAAACCCTGATCTAAAAGACCAGGGTTTGGATATATTATCGTGTAAGACTTATTTGTCGTCTTTTTTCTCAGTTTTCTTTGCAGCTGCTTTCTTAGTAGTCTTTTTCTCTGCTTTAGGAGCCTCCTCCTTTTTAGGGGCTGCTTTTTTAGCAGGTGCTTTCTTAGCTGCAGGCTTCTTCTTTTCTTTAGCCGGAGCCTCTGCCTTTTTCTCTTCTTTCTTTTCAGCTTTTTTAGGAGCCTTCTTGAATTCTTCTTTTATCTTCTCAACATCTACAGACTTGATAACAGGTTTGCTATTGAGTCTCTGGATATCTTCCTGTCTAACTCTTGCTACTGTTCTATTTCTGCGTGCTTTTCTTTTAAGTCTAGTTACTGCCATTGTTGTATTTGTTTTATAAAAACAGGCTGCAAAGATAAATGATTATTTTTAAAATATGAAAACACCTCGAGAAATATAATGACTATATCTGCAATTCTTTGAACAGAATCTTTTCAGGGCTTTTTCGTAGATTTGCGGCCATGAGTCAGAAACCTAGTTTACCTAAAGGAACAAGAGATTTTGGGCCAGCACAAATGGCTAAAAGAAACTATATATTAAACACCATTAGAAGTGTTTTTGAGACTTATGGCTTTATGCCCATTGAAACTCCTGCCATGGAAAACCTGAGTACACTTACAGGTAAATATGGCGATGAAGGTGATCAGTTATTGTTTAAAGTGCTCAATTCCGGAGATTTTCTTTCTAAAGTTGACCAACCAGTGACTGAAGATTTCAAAACTCTTTTGCCAAAAATTGCTGAAAAAGGACTCAAATATGATTTGACTGTACCATTTGCAAGGTTCGTAGTCATGAATCGACATGAATTGGCATTGCCTTTCAAAAGGTATCAGATACAACCCGTTTGGAGAGCTGATCGGCCTCAAAAAGGCAGGTACAGAGAATTCTTCCAATGTGATGCAGATGTAATCGGCACAGACTCATTGGTGTGTGAAGCAGAGATCATCATGATGATGAATACTACGCTTGCTAAATTGAAGATCGATGATTACACCATTAAAATCAATAATCGCAAAATACTCACTGGCATTACAGAAGCCATAGGTGCTCCAGGTAAAGAAAGTGATTTTTGCGTGGCCATCGATAAGTTAGATAAAATAGGCCTGGATAAAGTGTTAGAAGAACTTAGCGAAAGAGGCTTGACTCAGGAGGCTATCAATAAAGTGATTCCTATTTTAAAGCTTGAAGGAGATTTTAGCACGAAAATAAAAACGCTAAAAGACACCCTTAAGGGTAGCGCAGTAGGTATTAAAGGCATCGAAGAGCTTGAAGAAACCATTTCAACAGTTGAAATCATGGATGGTGATCTCAACAAAGTTGATTTCGATATAACACTAGCCAGAGGCTTGTCTTACTATACAGGTGCAATTTTTGAAATTCAAATCAACAATGTAAAAATTGGCAGCGTGAGTGGTGGTGGCCGTTACGATGATCTTACCGGAGTTTTTGGCATGCCAGATATGTCAGGTGTTGGTTTTTCGTTTGGCGTAGATCGCCTGTATGACGTAATGGAAGAGTTAGATCTTTTCCCTGCATCATCTTTAACAAGTACCCATGTGCTCATCATACATTTTGATGAAGCTTCAAAAAACTACGGCCTCGGAGTAGCATCTGCTCTGAGAAAATCAGAAATTAAATCTGAGATTTACCCTGATCAGGCGAAAATCAAAAAACAATTTGCCTATGCAGACAAGAAAAACATTCCTTACACCATTATAATAGGTTCCGAAGAAATGGCTTCAAACCAGCTTACCTTAAGAAATATGGTGTCTGGCGAGGAGGACAAGTTAGAAATAGATCAAATCATCAAAAAGCTCAACAACTGAATGCATCAAATTCATCAAATCTCTCAAGAGACCCTTACACTCGAGTCGATCTGTGATATCGTAAATAAGCAGCATAAACTTCAATTATCACCCGAGGCAGAAGCCTTGATTAACAAATGCCGCACCTACCTCGACAATAAAATAAAAAATGCAGATACACCCATCTATGGTGTAAATACAGGGTTTGGGTCGTTATATGATAAAAATATTTCTAAAGAAGACCTTAACAAGCTTCAGGAAAACCTGGTAAAGTCTCATGCCTGTGGAACAGGTGACGAAGTACCAAAGGAAATTGTAAAGTTGATGTTGCTTTTGAAGGTACAGTCACTGTCTTTCGGCCACTCTGGGGTACAATTGGCAACGGTGAATAGGTTAATTGATTTTTATAATCATGATGTATGCCCGGTTGTATATGAAATGGGTTCATTAGGAGCTTCAGGAGATTTGGCACCTTTAGCTCATTTATCACTCCCATTATTAGGGTTGGGTGAGGTTGATTACAACGGAAAAAGGATTTCGGGAGCAGAGCTCAATGACATCATGAAGTGGGAGCCTATCCAGTTTAGAGCTAAAGAAGGACTGGCACTACTCAATGGTACGCAGCTTATGGGTGCCTATGGGGTTTACTCTCTCATCCAGGCTGAGCGAATCCTTGATCTATCAAATATAATCGGTGCACTTTCCATTGATGGGTTTGATGGAAGAATCGAAGCCTTTAGTGAAAGTGTACATAGAATCAGGCCACAGCGCGGTCAGGTAATGGTAGCCAAGAAAATCAGAGAGTTACTGGAAGGAAGCGAAATCATCAATCAGCCTAAAAAGCACGTTCAGGATCCATACTCTTTCAGGTGTATCCCGCAGGTGCATGGTGCCAGCGCTGACGCTATATACTATGTAAAAGACATTTTTCACACGGAAATCAACTGTGTAACGGATAACCCCAACGTATTTCCAGATGAAGATCAAATTATCTCAGCTGGTAACTTTCATGGGCAACCGCTGGCCTTACCGTTAGACTTCCTATGCATTGCCCTTGCTGAGTTGGGTAATATATCTGAGAGAAGGACCTATCAATTAATTTCCGGATCACGCGAACTGCCCAATTACCTTGTGGCAAATCCTGGTATTAACTCAGGCCTGATGATACCTCAATACACAGCGGCTTCTTTGGTAAGCCAAAACAAACAATATTGCTCCCCAGCTTCTGTGGATAGCATCGTTTCTTCTAACGGTCAGGAAGACCATGTAAGTATGGGCGCCAATGCGGCTACCAAAACCCTCAGGGTAGTTAATAACTTATATCGTATATTGGCCATTGAGATGATTACGGCTGCACAGGCATTGGATTTTAGAAAACCATTGCACACTTCTGACTTTTTGGAAGATTTCCATAACAATTTCAGAGAGCATGTGCCGTTTATCGAAGACGATCGTGTGCTACACGATGATATCGTAAAAGCAGAAGCATTTTTAAAGGAAGTGAAACTATAGTGAAATCGCTGGTAAAAATTGGACTGTTACTACTAGGTTTAGCGTTTGCTACACCCGGGTTAGCTCAATATACCAGCGTTAGAGGTTTCTTTGATGTAAACGAAATCAATGGTTGCACGGGGCTCAATGTAGCCGTTTCGATTAATCCCAGTGCCCCTTTCCCGTGCTACGATGGAAACAACAGTTGTACTACATTTTGGGGAGATGGCAATCAAACTCAGACCTCCACTCCCCCTTCACATACATATAACGACTTTGGCGAGTTTTGGCTTAAAGTAAGCTTTCAAAATGATTTTGGATCTGATTCAATCAGAATAACGATCAATGAGAGTATTCCACCAGATTTTATTTTATATGCCTGCTCAGGGCGCAATGTTGCTGTTGATATTACTGACACAGACTATGACAATTACGTAATAAATGACGGCACCTCTGAGACAACTGTACCGCAAGGAGCACCTGACTTTGTGATAGACTACTCATCATCCCCAGTTGGAAGCACACAAACGGTATCGGTAAGGGGCCTTGATAACAATGCAGCTGACAATTGCCCGGACATTTCAGATAACATCAATATCCTTAATGCACTTCCTGCAGGTGCAATAGATGCTTTAGAAGTTGTCTCCAATAACAGTGTTGTGTTAAATTATAGCCTGGCCAATAGTGTACTGTATGAGTTACAGGTAGCAGCGAATGGAAGTAGCAATTTCTCTCCCATCAAAACATTGACCCCTGACATCACGAGTGATACCATTGCAGGACTAGATCTTGCGAATAACTATTTCTGCTTTAGAGTTGCTACAATTAATGCCTGCGTAGGTAGCATTGATAATTTATCAACAGAAGTATGTAGCATCTCAAGCAATCTGGAAACCTTAGATGATTTCAACCAGCTGACATGGAGCACATCGAATCCGGATATTGATTTTGATATACTAAGAGATGATCGTACCAGTCCATTGGTGACAGTGCCTGCGATAAGAAGAGAATATGATGACGCTAACATTTTGTGCCAAACCGAGTATTGTTACACTATTGTAGCCAATTATAATAACGGTGCTACAAGCACTTCACTCCCTATTTGTGGCACATCATTTAGCACTAATCCGCCCGATTCTATACAAAATATCTCTACACAGATAGTTGATGAATCAATAAAATTAATCTGGGAAGCTCCAAATACAGCCAACCAATTGACCTACTCCATATATGAAAGAAATGGAGGTTTAAGGCTTATCGGCACTTCTGACACCACAAACTACACGATAAACAATGTAAATGTTAATACACGACATTGCTACGAGATACAAAGTGAAGACCAGTGCGGAAATCGTACTACAGCAAGCATAGTTGGGTGCACAATTTTACTTTCTGGAAGCATTGATAAGCAGGACAATGTCGCCATCACATGGCAGCAACCATCGGGTTGGATCAATGGCATCGATAGGTACACGATTAATAAAGCCTACAACAATGGTTCTGCCGGTAACATTGTATCCAACGACACGACTTTCTCAGAAACGGATAACTCCAACAATCAGGTCATTTTTTACACTATAGTGGCTACGCCAAACGACAATCTTGTTAATAGTATTTCAAATACCATAAAACTGATCAAGCCCAATAACATCTACTTTCCCAATGCCTTCACTCCAGATGGTGATGGCAGAAATGAAACCTTTAAAATCAACGGCCGCTTTATTACAAGTTTCGACCTGAAGATCTTTAACCGCTGGGGGCAATTAATTTATTTTTCTACCAACCTGGAAGATAGCTGGGACGGTACAAATAACGGTAAAGAGCTGGATCAGGGCACCTATGCTTTTCGTGCGAGTATAATAGACCAGGCAGGTAGACAAATAGAAAAAGACGGCACCATCACGCTTTTGCGCAAATAATTAAACGATTTCTAAATGGTGTCCGAGTAAACTGATCTTTAAATGAAATCTACTATAAAATAACCCTAAATCCCCTAAAGGGGACTTTCTGTCACCCCTTCAGGGGCTTTATAAAAAAAATCTAACCCACGACTGTTTCATTTGAAAATCAGTTTTTAAAATATAAAAATCAGTCGGTTGACAGTAATTTATCATCCAAAATTTTGATATTGGTTCAATCCAAGTCATTTTTGCCACCCGATAATTTAAACGCTCACCGTTTACTACCGTTTTATACTATACAAGACAAAACCCAATTAAGACATGTTTGACATGATGAAGATGATGGGCAAGATGAAGGAAGTGCAGGCCAAAGTGAAGGAAGCACAAGCGAATCTTGTCAATATTAAAACAACTGCCGAATCAGGTGGTGGCATGGTAAAAGCAACCGTTAACGGAAAGAAGGAACTCATTACACTGGAAGTTGATAATGACCTGATCAAACCCGATGACAAAGAGATGCTTCAGGATTTGATCGTGGCAGCGGTAAACAAAGCAACACAAGAGGCCGAAGTATTAGCAAAGGAAGAGATGAAAAAAAGTACTGAGGGCATGCTTCCAAACATCCCCGGAATGGACCTTGGCGGCCTGTTTTAAATGAATCGCGTAGCAGTTGTTATTTTAAACTACAATGGAAGGAAATTTCTGGAGAAATTTCTGCCCGGAGTAATAAGCCATAGCGAAGGGTGTCGCATTATTGTAGCCGACAATTGCTCTACTGATGATTCCATAACATATGTTGAAACCCATCACCCTGCTGTCGAAGTAATTAAAAACAGCACAAATAACGGGTACAGCGCTGGATACAATGAAGCGCTGGGCAAAATTACAGATGTTGAGTATTTCGTATTACTCAACTCAGATGTTGAGGTAACTCAGGACTGGATCAAGCCTATCATAGAAATGATGGATAAAAACCAGTCCATTGCAGCAGCACAACCAAAAATTCTGGATTACAAAAAAAGGACGCACTTCGAGTATGCGGGAGCGGCCGGTGGTCATATTGATGTATTGGGATACCCGTTTTGCCGCGGCCGACTGTTTTTACATCTGGAAGAGGATAACGGTCAATATAACGATCAGCAACAAATATTTTGGGCTACCGGAGCTTGCCTTTTTGTAAGAGCAAGCTGTTTTCATGAAGTCGGTGGTTTTGATGAAGATTTCTTTGCGCATATGGAGGAAATCGATTTGTGCTGGCGGTTAAACAATGCCGGGTACCAGATTTACTACAATGGACAAAGTACTGTATTTCATGTAGGAGGAGGCACACTGGATAAGTCCAACCCTAAGAAGACCTACTTAAATTTCAGAAATGGGCTTTCTCTGCTGTATAAAAACTATACTACAAGTGAGCTTTGGATCAAATTGCCTATTCGCATAGTATTGGATATCATCGCTTCCATCAAATTTATGCTTTTCGATTCTGTAAAAGATGGAATTGCCGTTATGAAGGCACATCGTGATTTTATAGGAGAGTATAAAAACAACTACAGGAAAAGACAAATCACAAAACGCCAGAAAAAGCTAAAGAAGCTCTCCATCATCTATCAGAAATCCATTGTTTTAGAGTACTTTATAAAAGGCAGAAAGAGGTTTGATCAGCTTGGTAAAGGTTGATATTTTTTAGTAATACCAAACTGAATTATTTCGTCTTCTCAAGTGCTTTCTTAAGTTCATTACAAACGCCATTGCGAGATACACAATAATCGGAGATCCGAAGGTTAAAAATGAGGCATAAATAAAGAACAATCTGATGCTGGAAGTAGCCAGCCCCAGCTTCTCGCCTAACCTTGTGCACACTCCAAACGCATGCTTTTCAAAGAAGTGTTGGAGTTTTTTCATAATCGCTTAATTTTCTAAAAAAAACGGCCTTTTCACAAACAAATTGTGCAGTTAAACCTTAATATCATAAGGCTTATCGATAAATATGTGCCTTTACAAATATAATAAGCATATTATCAAAAGTCACTTACTTAATTCTGATTTTTTTTAACTATTATTGCATTACTAATTAGATAACGATATTTTTGACAACAATCAACCAAGACATTAAAAACAAAAACCAATGAGAAAATTATTCTACGTTATAATTATGTTTGGTGTCCTTACCCTATCGGGTTGTGCGCTTAATCAGATGGTTAAAATGGCGGAGGACCAAAATCTCACCGTCACTCCTAACCCACTGGAGCTGCATGCAGACACCGTTGCATTTGAAATGTCGGCAAACCTACCTGCGAAAATGCTTAAAAAAGGCAAGGTTTATACGATCAACACATTTTACAAATATGGCGACAGTGAAATAGCACTGGATCCTATTCAATTTAAAGCTGAAGACTACCCTAATGCTGACACACAGCAGCCGCAACAAACGCAGCAGTTTGCATTCGCATATACTCCTGCAATGAAAAATGGTATGCTTCAAATTCAAGGCGTTGCTTTAGACCCTAAAAATGGCAAGTCTAAAGAAACTCCAAGAATGGATGTTGCTCCAGGTGTAATCACTACTTCTGAGCTTGTTCAGGCGGTTTATCAGCCAGTTTATGCTGATCACGGTTATAACAACCAGGAAGAATTAGTGCCTGTTAAAGTTAACATGTACTTCGATCAGGGAAGATCTGTATTAAAATACTCTGAAAGAAGAAGTGACAGAGGTCAAAAGCTTGATGCTTTTATCGCTGCTAAGAACGTTACAAGAACAGTAACTATCACTGGTACTCACTCTCCTGAAGGTGCTGAGAGAATCAACAGTAGATTGGCAAAAGACAGAGCTGAAGCTATTCAGGCTTTCTACAAAAAGCAAATGAACAAATATGACTATGCTGGTAAAGCAGACTCTATCAAGTTCATCACTAAAGACGTTGTAGAAGACTGGTCAGTTTTCAAAGATTCACTAGCGGTTTACGAAGGTATTTCTTCTGAAGAGAAGTCAGCTTACCTTGATATCGTAAACGGACCTGGTTCATACGAAGAGAAAGAAGACAAATTACACCAGCTTCCTACATACAAAAAAGTATTCAGAGAGCTATATCCTAAGTTAAGGGTTGCAAAAACTTCAATTCTTAAAGTAAAAGAAAAGAAATCTGATGCAGAGATTGCTGTATTAGCTAAGCAAATCGCTGAAGGTAATGCAAGTGCTGATACACTATCTGAAGAAGAATTAATGTACGGAGCAACGCTTACTCCTTCTTTAAAAGAAAAAGAAGCTATCTATATGGCTGCTACTAAAAAATCAGGTAGCTGGAACGCACACAACAACTTAGGTGCAGTATATGTAGCTATGGCTATCGAAGGCAACAGCGGAGCTGCTGAAAAAGCAAAGTCTCAATTAGAGATTGCAGCAAACAAAAACGCTAATGCTCAGGTACACGCTAACTTAGCTTCTGTAGCACTTATGGAAGGTAATGCGCGTAAAGCTCACGATCACTTGACTAAGGCTTCTGGTCTTTCAGGAGATCAGGCTCAGGGAGTAAATGGTGTGAAAGGCGCTGTTGAGATCATGTTAGCTGATTATGGATCGGCTGTAAGATCTACTTCAAGCGCATCTGACAACGCTACAAACCTTTTCAACAAAGGATTGGCGCAGATCTTAAACAAAGATTACCAAAACGCTATGACTTCATTCCAGGATGCTATCGAGAAAGATGGTGACATGGCTGTAGCTTACTATGGTGCTGCTATCGCTAGTGCCAGATTAGGTAATAACGATGATGTAATTTCTAATCTTGAAGAAGCTGTTGCTAAAAACCCTGAATTGAAAGCTAAAGCCCTTGAGGATTTAGAGTTTGCTTCAATGTCAACTAACGAAGCTTTCAGAAACGCTCTGAAATAAGCTTTGACAAATAAATTTCAAAAGACCTGACTTCAGCAGAAGTCAGGTCTTTTTTTGTTTCAGACAGTTTGGCTATTTAAGCAACATATAAATTTTGACGTTAAAGTATCGAATGCTATTTTTACGCTCCAATTTTAAACCATAGACAATGAGAGAAATTCAATTCAGACAGGCCCTTGGAGAAGCAATGAGTGAAGAAATGAGAAGAGACGAAAAAGTCTTTCTTATGGGCGAAGAGGTTGCTGAGTATAACGGTGCTTACAAAGTAAGTCAAGGGATGTTAGATGAATTTGGTCCTGATCGTGTGATTGACACTCCTATTGCTGAGCTTGGCTTTGCAGGTGTGGGCGTAGGTGCTGCCATGAATGGCATCAGGCCCATAATTGAATTCATGACATTTAACTTTTCTCTTGTTGCTATAGATCAGGTAATAAACAGTGCCGCTAAGATGATGTCAATGTCTGGTGGGCAGTTTAACATCCCAATGGTTTTCAGAGGCCCTACTGGTAATGCGGGTATGCTAAGCTCACAGCACTCTCAAAACTTCGAAAGCTGGTATGCAAATACCCCGGGTTTAAAAGTGGTGGTGCCTTGCAACCCGTATGATGCCAAAGGCCTTTTAAAGTCATCTATCAGAGACAACGACCCAGTAATATTTATGGAGTCTGAATTGATGTATGGTGATAAAGGTGAAGTGCCTGAAAGCGAGTACCTCATTCCTATAGGACAAGCGGATATTAAGAGAGAAGGATCAGATGTAACAGTAGTGTCATTCGGCAAGTTGATGAAAGTCGCTCTGGAAGCCGCTGAAGAAGCTGCCAAAGACAATATCTCTGTGGAGGTAATAGACTTACGTACGGTAAGACCGATCGACTATGCTACAGTGGTAGAATCAGTAAAGAAAACCAACAGATTGGTGATCGTTGAAGAAGCATGGCCATTGGCTGCTATCAGTTCAGAAATCACTTACCACATACAGAAGCACGCATTTGATTACTTAGACGCGCCTATACACAGAATCAACAGTATGGATGTGCCATTACCTTATGCACCTACATTGATTGATGCGATACTTCCTAATACAAAACGTACGCTACAGGCCATTAAAGATGTGATGTACAGATAAGCGTATTTAAGCTAAAATATTTAGAATCCCATAATTCAGTTTGTGGGATTTTTTTTGTCATTTATTTTTCTAGTATATTCATTAAGTTTTGATTTAGGTATAGTTTTTCTTTACCCACTCTCACGGATTTTAAAAATCCTTTTCCTTCTAATGCAATTAAATAGTTTCCAACTGTTTTTGGTGTTCCTAAGCCTATGTCTATTAGGCTTTGTCTTTTTGTGTAGGGAAGTTTGAATATTACTTCAACTAAATCTTTGGAATACACTTTTGGAAGTTTTGCTTTTATATCCTGTCCAGTGGTATCCATGAGTTGAATAATTGACTCAAGTCTATCTAGTCCTCCAATAGCCGTTTTTTCTACCATATCAAGCATGTAAATAATGAATTTTGACCAATCATTTTTTTCAGTAACGGCTCTTAATCCTTGGTAATATTTGTCTTTGTGTTTGATGATGTATTCACTTAAAAATAGTACTGGTATGTCAAGGAGTTGTTCTAATTTTAGTTGAAGTAAAAGAAGAATACGACCTGTTCTTCCGTTACCATCAGCAAAAGGATGAATGGCTTCAAATTGGTAATGTGCTATTGCCATATTTATTAACGGGTCGACAGAGTCATTTTCATTGATGAAAGTTTCAAGATTTGCCATTTTATCTCGAATAATATCTTCACCTGAAGGAGGTGTGTATATTATTTCTCCTTTTGTATTCGATAAAGTTGTTCCGGGTGATTTTCTTATTCCCGCTGAATTTTGTTTAATACACTGAACAATCTCTACACATAGATTAGTGGTGATAAAAGGCTTTTTCTCAAGCTTATTGAGCCCAAGCCAAATAGCTTCTTTGTAACTGATTACTTCTTTAGTTGCTGAGTTGTCGAATTTTTTATCCGCAACAACCGCTCGGTACAAATCGTCATTAGTTGTTATAATATTCTCAATTTCAGAACTTGCCTTTGCCTCTTGCAAATGAAGAGTATCAAGAAACAAACTCGGATTAGGAAGATTTCTTATTGCTCCATTTAATTGAGCTAAAGCCCTACTAGCCTTGATAGTTTTTGTTAAAATTTCCTTTGTTTCTAAGTCAGCTTTGGGTGGAAGTAGAGGAAGATTATTAAACGGCTTTGATTTATCGAAGCTATTCATAAACGAGGGTAAGTTTTACACTTGTATTTTAAACAAGGGTAAAAATAGTAAATATTTACCTTTGTATATTAAATAAATGTAAATTTTACTCTTGGTTTTTTTTAAATGAGGCCAACGCAAGTGTATAGCATGTCGTGCAGCATCAGTTAATTGGGGTAAAAGTATTGTTTCTGTGTTTCAGCCAAGTACCCAAACACAGAATAGAATCGATTTACCCGCTTTGATCTGCTGCTTGGTATTTCCTTTTTCGGAAGACAGACCAGGCCAACCACAGCACCAAATACATACCTATTACTGCGCAAATGGCTGGTTTTGGATTGTTTATACTGCTGATAGAACCCGAAAAGGTAGCAATGAGGGCGTAAGGAATGCTATTGGCGCACCAGGCTGCGAAAAATTTTAGAAAGCGCATTTTAGTCATTCCTGCCATACAGGCGCAGACCTCCGGAAAAATCGGGGAGCTTCGACTTAGCAAAATCATTCCTAAGCCATATTTGCGAAAGGTTGATTTTACTTCTTCCCGTTTGTCTTCGGAGCGAATGATAATTTGTAACATACGCTCGCCATAGGCTCTACTTATCCAATAGCCGATTACTCCTGCTAGCATCAAACCCACCGAAGCACTAAGCCCGCCTAAAGGAAATCCAAGAAAATAACCGGAAAGAACGCAAGTGGTTAGTGTAGGTACGGCAATGAATATATCAACTGCCAACAGCAGCACTACGACCGCAAAGACATAATAAGGATTGAGTTCTTTGGCATTTTCTAACCAGTAGGTAATATCCTCTACGCTTAAAACTCCCGAAAACCTTACGAGTAAGAAAGTTGAAGCAAAAACGAGGGCTAAAATTCCTATTATTACCAATAATGGTTTCATTCTTCGCCTCCCTTCTTCATAATTTTATCCGCCAAAGCGGGGCTGATTCGATTGACAAGTTTTAGCAGTTTTACTTTCCCAATACCTACTTCGTAATGGTCCTTTCGGAAAGCTCGGATAAACTCATCGACCAATTGTTCGGGGGTTATTTTTCCTTTACCTCTGCCTGCCGTCATCTGAGTATCTACTAATGGCGGAATGATTTCAAAAACTTTGACATTTTTGAGCTGGTAGCGCAAGGCCTTGGAAAAAATATGAATGCCTGCCTTTGTACCGCAATACACAGGGGCTTGTCTTTTGGGAACTAAGCCCAAACCAGAGGATACATTAACAATTGCCGCATTTTTGTTGGACTTGAGCAATGGTAACATCAGGGCAATCAATTTTAGAGGCGCTAAGAAATTGACATTAATTTCTTGTTCTATTTTGCCCAGAAGTTGAGGCTCTTCACCAAATTGATAATTGTACTGAATACCAGCGTTATTAATTAAAACATTCGTATCGGCATGTCTTTGCTCTACGAACATTATCAGTTTGTCTAATTCCTCTCTTTTGGAAACATCACAAGCAAAGGGTATTATTTGCTCGTCTTTTTGAGCTAACTGTTGGAGCCTATGCTGGTTTCTTCCCACTGCTATCACCTGGTTACCAAGGCTTAAAAATTTATTGAGCAAAGCCTCACCAATTCCGGCAGTCGCTCCTGTTATGAGCATTTTGTTTCCCTTTAATTGCATATTTTCTTCTGTTAAATTGTTAATACAACAAAAGTCAGGGCATTCTGAAAGAATTCCATTTATATATGTAAAGGAATAAGGAAAGATGTAAATATTATTTCAGCCCTCTGATTCTGCTTAACTGTGTAGGGCTTACGCCTAAATAAGAGGCAATATGATATTGAGGAATAAGTTGTTCGAGCGTTGGATGTTCTTCTTGAAAAATGGCGTAGCGGTCCTTGGCTTCTAGTGTTGCCAATTCTATTTCCCTCTTTTCTTTTCTCACAAAAAACTGTTCAGCTAAAATACGAGCCAGGCGTTCTACTTGGGGATACTGCTCATAGAGTAAAGTTATTTTTTTGTATTCGGCTACTAAAAGCGTACAATCTGTTAGGCAATCAATGTCTATTAAGTTTTTTTGCCCTGTAACTAATGATGAATACGCTCCTACAAAGTTGTTTTTGGTAAAGAACGTTTTGTTGTATTCCTCACCGTTATCGTTGCTGTAAAAGGCCCTCAGTATGCCCGATTTCACAAAACCCATTTTCCTGGAGTATTCACCTTTTTTGGCAAATACTTTTCCTTTGCTCAACTCAAGTTCAGTAAATTGATTAACAAAACAGTGAAGCGTTTCACTATCAAAATGGACGATATGTTCTAATGTTTCTTTTAGCATTTTGGATAGTCACCAGCTAAAATGAGTATGCGTCCCTCCAGCTAGACATAATTAAATTTTCATTTAGCATTGATCTTTCCTAGGACAAATTTTGCATATTCAATTTAGTGCTTGATAACAATCTTTTTTGCAGATAGTATTAACCAATCTTTGTGTGAATAGTCAATTTGGTTAAAAATCATAAGTTCATAATCATCAAATATGTACTTTTGATATCTTCTTGGTCCACGAATCTTCTGCCTTGGTTCAGGAATTTTTTTGAAAGGAATTTCTGTCAAATACCCAGGGTCATATTCCCCATACTCAGACACTTTAAGTCCATTAATGTACCTTAGCAGTTCATGCTTATATTTCATATTTCCAAAATATGTTATTGAATCACCTTTTAAATTAATAAAGCATCTTCTTTTCTTGTTCATATATATGGATGAATCATTCTCTTTAATCGTCCATCCAGCACTGATTTTATTTAATTTACTAAGAATGTATTCTTTGTCTTGTGATTGAAGAAAGTTCTTTAAGTCTGTCGGTCTAATGACTCTTTCTTCAGTGTCATAATATTTAGCTGTGTTTAGCAAAATAATTTCTGAAGGCTTCTCAAGATTCATCAGAATTTCTGTACTTTCTCCGACTGGGTTATTCCTATATTCTTCATAATTGACCTGAATTTCTTTTATACGTGACTTGCCTTGATCATCGAAATAACTTAGTGTTAGTGAATAGTTAAAAGTTCTTGTTCGAGGGTTTCTGCCCCTTTCACTATCTTTTATTATTGCACTTGTCTTTACACCATTTTTGTATAACTTATCTTCTTGGATATTATTATAGATTATCGTTGTAATGGGTATTATAATAATTAGACCAATTCCTACGAATAATAAGTATGCTTTTGTTTTATTGAACTCCATGATTTTAATAATTGCTAACACTCAGGTATGTCGTTGTGGCCTCTGAGCTTAATTAATTGCGATGAAATTAGTAAACCTACCGGTGCAAACAAAGTATCAAATTAATTGCAGATCAAAAGCTCCCAATGCAGAAGAAAGCACTTCCCTTTTCTTGGCGGCTGATGAGCAGGATATTAGCAGCCTCAGGCGATGCAACCATATCTTCTTAGGTCTTATTAATTCTTTTAATAGGTTCTTTTGACCCATTCGTTGATTTCACTAACAAAATCCCCCTTGTTAACAAGTTCAGTTAGATAGTTGGCCAAGAAGTCGGCAAAAAAGTTGAAACTTGAATAGTTGAAATGTCTATTTATATCAAGGTTCCGTTTCCAAATTGGGGTGTTCAAATCGAAAAAGCGTTCAGTTAAATTGTCTATTCGAATGCTTCCTCTATCAACCTTTCTTTTAATCCAGACCTCAGGAGGATCGTATCTTTGATACACTATTTGAATCACAATGCCATTTTTGTTTTCAAATATGAATTTATGATTGGCTTCTTTAGTTAGTTCAAACCCAAGATTCCTAAGCGGAATCTTGCTGTTGTTGGCTAAAGGTAAAAAGTGTGTGTCTGAGTTAGTAATTCTTCCCATGAATTTTACCATTCATACAGAATGTTGGCAGGTCGTCTTTTTATTCTTAGTACATATTTCTATAGTATAAATCAATTATCATTTGTGGGCAAATAAGTCTTCAAAAAATTTTAACGAATTTGTTTTTGGTAGGTGAATTCATTGGTTAAGTATGTTCAATAAGGATTCTTTATTTTATTCAAAATACATTTTCCGAGAATGATTGGAAGTAATCGTCTGCTAAATTTCGATTTTTAGAAAACTCTTTGAGGTATAATACTAGCCAATTTTCTGATTGATATAACACTTTATTCTTAGCATTTTCAAATTCTTCAACTGTATATGTCCTAGGGTTTAAATGGCCAGTTCCAAACGTAGATTGAGCTTCATTGAAGAGCACATAGTATAGTGCCTTAAATCGAAATTGACTCGATTTTAATACATCTAGATCTTGTTCTGAAATGTCAAACTCAAAGGTTAAGTCAGCATGACCTGATGAAACAGGAAAGCAATATTTAAGACCAGTTTCACTTTTATAAATAAAGGGACTATAACCTTCTTTTAAACTATAAACCTCACTATTTTTTTTCATACTCGTTCAATAAAATGCACGCCAACGCCCGGCCAGCACGCGTATGCCTCCTATTAATTTAAGATGAAAGCTAATGATTTCTGTGTTTACAGCCAAGTTATGTTGACTTCTGCGAAGAACTTACTGCGGCCGCCACTCCCAAGTCTGTTCGAGGGCTGAAAAATAGGCTGAAGCTTAAGGAAAAACTGCCGAAATAGGAGCAGTGCTCTAAACACAGACGAACGGGCATTCGCACAAACCGACCAAAATTAGATATTGTTTAGTTGATTTCAATATGATTTAACTCGTATCCTTCCGGTAAATTTTCAAAGTACTCATTTGTTAAGTTGAACCCCTTGAAATCATCCTCTTTGCTGAATTTGTAAGTAGATATTTTGTATTGAACAGTTCCAGAACCAAAAGCATCTTCTTCGTCAACCACTTGACTATTAGAAGCCGTTCTACTAGATGAAATATTTAGGTTTTGCTGTTCGAATAGTTGTTGATTGAGTTCAGCGAAATCAAGCCCTTCACTGCTTGTGCTAATCGTGAAAGAATTTTCATCATTGCTTTGGGTCCATTCATTAGCTATTCTCTGCTCTACAATTAAATAACTGTGATCTTTAAAATTCGCAAGCCTAATCCATATACCATTTTTGACTTTATCAGGTAATGGTGGATGAATATCTAGCATAATGGAATCGGTACTATATTTCTCTGAATTAACCGTGAATTCAAAAGGGCCGACCCACAATGGTCCAACTTTATTAGCAATATTGTCCCGTCCTGAAATAAGTTGACACAAAATCGACTTATTATGAAAAAGGAACTTAAAATTAAAGCCAACTCTAAAAAGCGTACTCAGCGAGATTATAATTTAGGCTTTAAATTGGCTGT